>Ga0257120_1000902_pt1 | contig 20824 bp, 16 predicted proteins | sample SI106_10metaG_FD_190153 | JGI IMG/M metagenome (GOLD analysis project Ga0257120, IMG submission 190153) | Marine microbial communities from Saanich Inlet, British Columbia, Canada - SI106_10 | ecosystem: Environmental > Aquatic > Marine > Inlet | place: Canada: British Columbia | collected... | reverse complement strand
AAATGACTTAAACCCAAACAAGAAGTTTACCAACAATAGAACACTAGCTCTCTTATCTAGCAATATATCATTACTTGATAAGCTAAAACATGAAGAAATATATTGGGATGAAAACCCTGAATTGGTAGGTAAAATATTCAGACAAATTCAAGACTCAGAAACTTACTCGGGTTACCTTAACGATCAACACTCATCATTTATTGAAGATCGTAAATTTGTATCAGCAATTTTCATGGAATTTATAGCGCCTAACGAAGATGTTCATACTTACCTAGAAGAAAAAAGTATTTTTTGGTTAGACGACTTTGAAGTGGGGAATCTTTCTGTAATTAAAACAATAAAATCATTCAAAGAAAATTCTGATCAATACGCAAGGCTACTTCCTTTATTTAAAAATGAGGAGGACAAAAAATTTGCATTCGATTTATTAAAACGCACCATACTTAACTCTTTAGAATACAATAAATACATTGTAGAGACAGCTAGCAACTGGGATGAAGAGCGTATTTCAGCTATGGATAAAATGCTGATGAAAATGGCTATATGCGAGTTGTTAAATTTCGAAACGATTCCTGTAAAAGTTACGCTTAACGAATACATAGAACTTTCGAAAGATTACTCGAGTAACAAGAGTAAAATTTTCATTAATGGCGTTATCGATAAATTAATTATTCGCTTTAAAAAAGAAGGTGTTTTGAAAAAGTTAGGTAGAGGTTTAGTTGAATAACTTCAGAAAAAATTACATTTGTAAAAAATAAAAAAACATGAAAAAGATCATCCTTGGCGCATTTTTAAGTTTAGCCTTTGTTGCTTGTAATGAGTCTGCAAGTTCAAAAATCGATAAATCTAAACCGAAAAAACCAACAGAAATTAGTTTAGACCAAGTAGATACTACTTCGGATGCAAAAATGGAATTCGATGCAAAAGATTGGAACTTTGGCGAAATTATGCAAGGAGAGTCCGTAGAACATGGATTTACTTTTACAAATACAGGCTCAGAGCCACTAATTATTTCAAACGCTAAGGGATCATGCGGTTGTACTGTTCCAGTTTGGCCAAGAGAGCCCGTTGCTCCAGGAGAATCTGGTGTGATAGACGTAAAGTTTAACAGCAAGGGTAAAAAAGGAAAACAAAGTAAAAAAGTTACATTAACAACCAATATGGTTCCTAGTCAAATTATTTTGATGGTAAATGGAATGGTAAATTTAAAAGAAGAATAATATGTTAATCGTTTATTTACTCGCTGATGCATCAACAGGCATCATGAACTTTTTACCACTAATAGCAATTGTTGTGGTTATGTACTTTTTTATGATTAGACCTCAAGTAAAAAAGCAAAAAGAAGAAACTAAATTTAGGTCCGAAATCAAAAAAGGAGATAAAGTCATAACCCTTGGTGGTATCCATGCAAAAGTATTGGAAACGAATGACGAAACGCTAATTGTTCAAGCCGAAGGTGGCACGTCTAAGTTTAAAATCAATAAAACTTCCATTGCCAAAGTTTAATTTGAAGCAAAAGCAATAAATTTAAAACGGACCTTGAGGTCCGTTTTTTTTTGTTTGACATTTAACGGTTCATATTCCAATTTACAAATGGGGTTTTTTATATTTGCTAATCGAAATAGCATAACCCTGATAATCTTCAAAAAAATGAATACTTTATCTGATCGAATACTTAATTTAGAAGAATCACAAACCATAGCTATGGCGCGCCAAAGTCGAGAATTAATCGACCAAGGTATAGATGTAATTTCGCTTAGTTTAGGTGAGCCTGATTTCAACACACCAGACTTTATAAAAGAGGCCGCTAAAAAAGCTATAGACGACAACTTTTCCCATTACACGCCAGTTCCCGGACTCGGAGAGTTAAGAAGTGCCATTTCTAAAAAATTTAAACGAGACAATAAACTCAATTATGCTGCTGATGAAATAGTCGCATCTACAGGAGCCAAACAAACGCTCGCTCAACTCATGTTAGCAATTGTAAACCCTGGAGACGAAGTTATAGTACCAGCACCGTATTGGGTTAGTTACTTCCAAATGGTTAAAATGGCCGAAGGCACTCCTGTAGTTATAGAAGCAACCGTAGAAGCAGATTTTAAGGTTACACCTCAGCAGGTAGAAAGAGCAATCACATCAAAAACAAAAGCATTTTTATTTAGTACGCCCTGTAACCCTACTGGATCTGTATACAATCGTAAAGAATTAGCAGAACTAGTAAAAGTTTTTGAAAAACACCCAGACCTTATTATTATCTCTGACGAAATATACGAACACATAAATTTCCAGGAGGAACATGTAAGTATTGGTCAATTTGATTCTATAAAAAACCAAGTGGTTACGGTAAATGGAGTTTCTAAAGGATTTGCAATGACAGGATGGAGAGTTGGTTACTTAGGTGCTCCTAAATGGCTAGCAGCTGCTTGTACAAAAATGCAAGGTCAAATAACTTCAGCTACATGTGCTATTGCTCAAAAAGCAACAGAAGCAGCCGTTCTAGCAGACCCCAAATGCACTGAAAAAATGCGCGATGCTTTTTTAAGACGCAGAGATCTAATGATAGGGAAACTATCAGAAATTAAGGGACTTAAATTGAGCATCCCTCAAGGAGCATTTTACATATTTCCGGATGTTTCCTATTATTTTGGAAAATCCTTTAATGGAACAATTATAGCCAATGCAAACGATTTTTGTATGTACCTACTCAATCAAGCAAATGTAGCTACGGTAACTGGCGAAGCATTTGGTGCGCCAAACTGTATGCGTATTTCCTATGCAGCAGCAGATCAAACACTTGTTAAAGCAGTTGACAGAATAAAAAAGGCATTAGATAAATTAGCCTAAAATACAGGCCCTATACGCTCTAGGCTTTTTTTTTGTTCATTTGTAAAGTATTTTACAAACAGATCAAACCAATTTGAACTCAATGGACTTTATAAAACCAATCTTAAAACAGTTTAAAAACAAACAAGTTCTCATTATTGGAGATGCAATGATTGATGCTTACATGTGGGGCAACATTCATCGAAATTCACCAGAAGCACCAGTTCCTGTAGTTGACATCGAGAAGAGAGAAAGTCGTTTAGGAGGAGCCGCAAACGTAGCACTTAACATACAATCTTTGGGAGCAACGCCCATTTTATTTTCTGCAATAGGTTCGGACCATAACGGTCAACTTTTCTGCGAGCTTATGGAAAAGCAAAATTTATCTCGTAAGGGAATTCAACAAATAACCTCTAGAAACACAACAGTCAAAACAAGAATTATTAGTAACAATAAACATGTTTTAAGAGTAGATGAGGAGTGTACAGATCCTATAAATGAAAAATCTGTTGAACTAGAATTGGTTAAACTACTAGAATCTAACTCGTTTGATGTTATAATATTTGAAGACTACAACAAGGGTTTACTCACTGAAAACTTGATAAGTAAAGCAATAAAAATTGCGAAAAGACTTAACATACCCACAATAGTAGATCCAAAAAAAGAACACTTTTTTACCTATAAAAATGTAGACATCTTTAAACCAAATTTGAAAGAAATTAAAGAAGGTTTAGGTGTTGAATTTGACGTTCATTCTGCAAAAGAACTGGCTTCAAATGTTGAGCTGGTCAGATGCAAACTTAATGCTAAGGGAATATTACTTACGCTTTCAGAACATGGCATGTACTACCAAGACCAAACGAATATTTACAAAGAACACGCTCATAAAAGAAGTATAATTGATGTTTCTGGAGCTGGAGACACCGTTGTTTCTGTTGCAGCTCTAGCCTTGGCTTGTGGCTTAAAAAATGAAGATCTAATGAAAATTGCTAACTTAGCTGGAGGTTTGGTTTGTGAAAAAGTAGGCGTTGTACCCATAAAAATAGAAGACCTCATAAACGCCACTAAATAGTTAGCGATAAACAGCACTTAAAGAATGTCGGTTCAATCCATACGAGAAAAAATTAATTTAGCCCTTTACGACAGTAAAGAAGGAGTTTTATCCTTATTTAAAGTAGGTAGTTTTTTAGTAGCATCACTCATTCTATCGCTACTTATATACCAATTCGGGTTTAACCCTAACCTCACAGTTAAAGCATGGATATTAATTGCTATTAAAGCCAGTTTTGTTTTTTACATTGTAAAATATTTAACAAACCTACTTTATTCATACAAGCCAACTCGTTTCATCAAAGATTCTTGGTTTGAAGGACTTCTGCTGCTTTTAATTCTAATAAATGGAGTTACTTACCTAATTTCAAATGAATCATTACTTAACTGGCTTGGGAGGCAATTAGAGTTTTACCAACTCGAAAACTTTTACATCTTATTTTTACAATCCTACTTTTTCATATTAGTAGGAATTGAGCTTGGAAAAGCAAGCACGCATTTAACATTATTAAAAATGAGCCCACCCAAAATGCTCATTTCCTCATTTATCTTTCTAATTTTAATAGGAACCGGTTTATTAATGATGCCAGAGATGACATCACAAATTGAGTATATGCCATTTTTTGATGCTCTATTTACCTCCATAAGTGCGAGTTGTGTTACGGGTTTAATTGTGGTAGATACGGCGACGTACTTTACCCAAAAAGGGCATACAGTACTCATGCTCTTGATACAATTAGGCGGGCTAAATATCATATCATTTGCGACCTTACTTGCCTTGTTTTCTAAAAAAGGAATTGGAATAAAACACCAAACAATACTTCAAGATAACTTTAGTTCTGAGTCTTTACTCAGCGGAAAAGGCTTACTTGGGAAAATTTTCTTATTTAGTTTCTTTATGGAATTTATAGGAATGATAGCCTTGTACTTTACTTGGAATCCAGTAACAAACGCTCCCCTACTTGAGGACCAATTTTTCTTTTCACTTTTTCATTCCGTATCTGCATTTAATAATGCTGGATTTTCTTTATTTTCTAATGGTCTTCAAAATCATGTAGTGCAAAACGCTTACAGCATGCATCTAATTTTAGCAGCTTTAATATTCTTTGGCGCTGTTGGTTTTCCAGTAATAGATGATGTGTTCAATATAAACCGAATAAAAAAATCGTTTCAATCATCTTTGTATAAACTAAAACTAAGCACTCGTATTTCGCTCTACACTACTTTTGTTCTTCTAGTATTTGGTACACTCATGTTCTACTTTTTAGAACAACAGAACACCCTAAACGGAATGACGATTCAAGGTCAATTAATAACTTCATTTTTTCAATCCATAACAGCTCGAACTGCAGGATTTAATACGGTCGACTTTTCTGTGATAGGAACACCCATGCTTTTAATATTTATCTTTTTGATGTTTATTGGAGCTTCGCCCGGATCTACCGGAGGCGGAATTAAAACATCCACCTTTACATTAATTATTTATTCTGCATTAAACACAATAAGAGGCAAAAAAAGAATCGAGATAGAAAAAAGAACCATTTCACCAGAATTATTACATAAAGCGTTTTCTATTTTTTTATTTGCTACTTCCACCATCTTCATAGCTATTTTTATTTTAAGTATTTCAGACGGTGAAAAAGGAATTCTCCCTATTGCTTTTGAAGTCGTTTCTGCCTTTTCTACCGTTGGACTTTCAGCCGGTATAACCGCAAATTTATCCTTTACAGGCAAAGTGGTTATTATGGTCTGCATGTTTGTAGGAAGAATCGGTACGCTAACACTAGCATTTGCATTAAGTAGTAAAATGAAGTCGCACAACTACAAATATCCAAAAGCACATCTTAGTGTAGGCTAAAAAACAAGCTATTCCTTTACTAGCCCTCAAATTAAAGATTCAATATTGGATGAAAATAGTCTTAACATTTATCAGACTATTTATGAACTAAACCTTTGGGAAATTCACTATATTCGAACTTTAGCTCTAAATTAAAAATATGTCGGATTCTCTTCTAAAACCAAAAGCTAATTTCGGAACTGCTCCCGTTTTTATGACGGCTATTTCAACCATTCTAGGTGCTATACTTTACCTTCGTTTTGGTTATGCAGTAGCACATACAGGTTTTATGGGAGCTATTGCCATTATTATTATTGGGCATTTGGTAACGATACCTACAGCTATGGCTGTTGCAGAAATTGCAACAAATCGAAAAGTAGAAGGAGGAGGTGCGTATTACATAATATCTCGATCGTTTGGGCTCAATATTGGAGCAGCAATTGGTATCGCTTTGTTTCTATCTCAGGCCATTTCTGTTGCATTTTACGTAATAGCCTTTACCGAAGCTTTTATGCCTTTTGCCGAATTCCTTACCCAAACGTACCCAGTATTATCGAGTTATAGCGAGTTTTTACTCGATAAGCAACTCATTGGTATTGTAATGATGATTCTATTAAGCATATTAATGCTAACTAAAGGAGCAAACATTGGGATGAACCTCCTTTACTATGTGGTAGCAATACTTTTTGCTTCACTAATTATGTTTTTCATGGGGAAACCAATTGAGGGCTATTCAATTTCAGATGTAGATTTAATTTCATCCGTTGCAAACCCAGATTCGTTCTTTTACGTATTTACCATTATATTTCCTGCATTTACAGGAATTGCTGCTGGACTTGGACTTTCTGGTGATTTAAAAGACCCAAAAAAGTCCATTCCTAAGGGAACTTTACTTGCAACAGCAGTGGGGATTATCGTTTACGTTGCTGTTGCACTAAAACTAGTGCTTTCTGCATCGCTAGAAGATTTGGCTGCAGACCAACTTATTATGAGTAAAATTGCTATTTGGGGCCCAATTATACCAATAGGTCTTGCTTGTGCAGCAATATCCTCTGCGCTGGGATCTGTAATGGTTGCACCTAGAACATTACAAGCCCTTGGTGTTGATGAAATATTTCCAACACTGACGCTAAACACATGGTTATCCAAAAATAAAAAAGGTACTATTGAACCTATTAATGCTTCCTTAATTTCCTGTATTATAGCTTTTTTCTTTGTTGTAATTGGCGATATTAATTTAGTAGCTGAAGTAATAGCTATGTTCTTTATGGTTACTTACGGAGCGATTTGCTTAATTTCTTTGTTGGAACATTTTTCTGCTGATCCCTCCTACCGTCCAACTTTTAAATCTCGTTGGTACATTTCTTTTATTGGTGCGTTTTTATCCTTCTGGCTCATGTTTAAAATGAATGCTACATACGCTCTTGTATCGTTAGTATTTATGGCGCTTATTTACATTTACATAAGCAAATACAATACATCAACTGGGGGTATCATTAAACTATTTAAAGGCGTTCTATTTCAATTAAGTCGTCAACTACAAATATTTGTTCGCAAAAAAGAATACAATAGTGCAAATGACCATTGGAGGCCATTTGCAATTTGTGTTTCAGATGTAACGTTAAAAAAAAGAGATGCTTTTGATTTTATGCGGTGGGTTTCTCATAAATATGGCTTTGGAACACACATGCACTTTATGGAAGGTTACCTAAATAGAGAATCACATAAAGAATCTATTGAAACATTAACAAAACTTCATCGACTGGCGGAAGGTTCAAAATCTAAAGTCTATTTAGATACAATTATTAGCCCATCCTACACCTCAGCTATTGCACAAGTAATTCAGTTGGCTAGTATATCTGGAAAAGGACACAATCTAATTGTTTTAGAGTTTGAAAGAGGTGATGAAGTTAAGTTAGAACAAATTATAAAAAACCACCACCTCTTAACTGCTACAGATTTAGATGTTTGTATTTTAAACAGCACCTACAGATCTTTCGGATACTACAGAGACATTCATATTTGGATTTCTGCAGACGATTATCAAGATTCTAATTTAGAGATATTACTTGGTTACATCATTTTAGGTCACGAAAATTGGAAAGATGCAAGCATTAAAATATACTCGATATACGAAAAAGGTACTATTGAAAATCAAAAAGAATTGCTGTTAAATTTAATCCAAAAAGGTCGACTACCAATATCCCCTTCAAACATAAACTTGATTGAGCGAGACACAAATAAGAGTGTGAAAGCTATTATTAATGAACAGTCCGCTTCAGCAGACTTTACTATGATTGGATTTGATGAAGAGATTTTAGAAAAGGAAGGAACTAGTTACTTTGAAGGCTATAACAAATTAGGTAACATTCTTTTTGTAAACTCTATGAACAAAAAAGAAATTAAGTAAGTACTTTTGCACAAACTATAGATTTGAAAAAAACAGTTAAGCCCTACAAAGAATCTTCCTTATCAAAAAAGGAACAAGTAGCCACAATGTTTGATAACATTGCAGGAAACTACGATTTTCTAAACCACTTTCTTTCTCTTGGAATTGATATATTTTGGAGAAAGAGGCTTGTAAGAAAACTACAAAAACAAAAACCACAAAACATTTTAGATGTAGCAACAGGAACTGCAGATTTAGCCATTGCTATGATGAAAATCAAACCATTTAATGTTGTGGGAATAGACATCTCCAATGGAATGCTAGAGGTTGGAAGAAAAAAAATTAAAGAAAAAGATCTAGAAAAAACAATACAGCTCCAGCAAGCCGATTCAGAAGACCTTCCTTTTGAAGATGCTACCTTTGATGCCGTAACTGTAAGCTTTGGAGCAAGAAACTTTGAGAATCTGCAAAAAGGTCTTTCTGAGATGGCTCGAGTTCTTAAACCTGGAGGTAAAATTTACATTCTCGAATTTTCGAAACCGACGCTATTTCCATTTAAACAACTTTACGACTTTTACTTTAAATTTGTTTTACCTTTAATAGGGAAACTCCTTTCTAAAGATAATGCAGCCTACTCATATCTTCCTGAATCTGTAAAAGCATTTCCACACGGGAAAGAATTGAATTCTATTATTGAAAACTGTGGGTATACAAACGCAAAAAACCACCCATTAACCATGGGAATCGCCTCTATATACACAGCTCAAAAATGAAAAAAACAAGTTTACTGACCATCCTAACTTTGATGAGTTTATCGGTTTTTGCACAAAAGCAAAAACTGATTGCTCAAAGTCAATACGACTATAAAAAATTCCATTTCGGAATGGCTTTAGATTTTGGATATTACAATCTAGTAAACGATCTTTCAACTGACTTTTTAAGTAACACAGACCTGTTAGGCATAGAAACAGATGGCGACTTTGGTATGGGGGTTTCATTTATCTTACCAGATCTTAGATTAGGAAATAAACTTAACCTGAGACACATACTTACTGTAAAAACAATACAAAGAAACATTCAATATACTTTTAACCCAATGTATGAGGGTCCTTCAGTGGTGGTTAAAAAAGTTGAATCTTGGTTTGTTGAATCTGCACTACATTTAAAATACAGAGCAGACAGGATAAACAACAGTAGGGTATTTGTTTTTTTAGGCCCAAGTTTTGGCGTAGACATGGCATCTGAAAAAGATGTAGAAGATGAAAATATATTTAAACTAAACCGAGCAAACTTTGCAGTAGAAATTGGTGCTGGTTGCGATTTCTACTTTGAATATTTCAAATTTGCTCCTCAAATTAAATATTCCTACGGTTTAACAAACTTAATTGTTCAAGATGGAACTGTTTTCACAAGTCCACTGGAAGGTTTTTACTCAAGAGGACTTCAATTTTCCATCACATTTGAATAAATGCAAAAAGAAATAACCATAAGTGTATCGCCAAAAGCAGCAACTGAAGAGGATTCTATAAAACACAGTGCTGCCAGATATTTAAATATTAGCACTAAAGAGATTAGTGGAATTGTAATTCAAAAACGATCGATAGACGCTCGTTCACGAAAGATAAATGTCCACTTAAAAATAACCGTATTTACAGCAGGTGAAAAAAATTCACCAACAAACTACAACAAAGTCTACAAAAATATAGCTTCTGCTACTCCAATTATTATTGTTGGATCTGGGCCTGCAGGATTATTTGCAGCTTTAAGATTAATTGAATTAGGACTTAAGCCCGTTATTATTGAGCGTGGAAAAGATGTGATTCAAAGACGAAAAGATCTTGCTAAAATACACAATCATGAAGTTAACCCCGATTCTAATTACTGCTATGGTGAAGGTGGGGCGGGAACCTATTCTGATGGAAAACTATACACGAGATCTAAAAAAAGAGGAAGTGTACAGAGAATTCTAGAAATTTTAGTTGCGCATGGAGCTGTAGAAGATATAATGATAGACACACATCCGCATATTGGAACAAATAAATTACCTAAAATAATAGCCAAAATGCGAGAAAATATTCTCTCCGCAGGAGGCGAGTTGCATTTTAATTGTAGAGTAGAAGACCTTATACTAAAGGGAAATAAAATAGAAGGAGTTGTAGATCAAAACGGAGCAAAAATTTTAGGCCACTCTGTGATATTAGCCACAGGACATTCCGCAAGAGACATTTACTATTTATTAAACAAACATAAAATTATACTTGAGGCAAAATCTTTTGCACTAGGCGTTCGAGTAGAACACCCTCAACCAATAATAGATGCCGAACAATATAGATGTGAAGTAAGAAGTAGGTATTTACCAGCAGCATCATACAAACTTGTGCAACAAGTAAACGGAAAGGGTGTCTTCTCTTTTTGCATGTGCCCAGGTGGACAGATAGTACCTTCGGCTACAGCTCCAGGAGAAGTAGTTGTTAATGGAATGTCTGCCTCAACACGAAGCTCTAGATATGCAAATTCAGGAATCGTAGTTTCAATAGAGCCTGAGGATTTAAAAGCATATGCGAAATACGGTGAGTTAGCTGGCTTGGTCTTTCAACAAGAGATGGAAAAAATGGCCTGGGTTGCAGGTGGTAAATCTCAAGCCTCACCTGCTCAAAGAATGGTAGATTTTACAAACAATAAACTTTCTACTCATTTAAATGAATGCTCTTATATCCCTGGTATAAACTCTGCGCCGCTTCACGAATTGCTCCCCCCGGTAATAGGAGATCGACTAAAGATTGGCTTTAAGGCTTTTGGCAGAAAAATGAAAGGCTATTACACCAATCAAGCCAATATCCTTGGTGTCGAATCTAGAACTTCCTCACCTTTACGAATTCCTCGAAACGATGAATCGTTAAATCATCCTCAGGTCCTAAACCTCTACCCTTGCGGTGAAGGAGCAGGTTATGCAGGAGGTATTGTATCTGCAGCTATAGACGGAGAAAGATGTGCGGAAGCGATAAAAAACACCTTTTAAGAAAAAGAAACTTACTTTCCTATAGATTAAACTTGCGAGTTAAACAATACGGCCATTTTTTATACTTTTAAATTTAAAAGCAAGCTATTGTTTGCTTAAGTTTGCTTTTAAAACTACGAAATGAAAAAAGTTGCCTTACTAATACTTGACGGATGGGGACACGGAAATCAAACCAAGTCTAATGCAATGAAAAATGCCAAGACTCCATTTGTTGACTCTCTGTATACAAATTACCTTAATGCTGAATTATTAACAGATGGAGAACACGTAGGTTTACCCGAAGGTCAAATGGGAAACTCTGAAGTAGGGCATTTAAACATTGGAGCTGGAAGAGTTGTTTTTCAGGACTTAGTAAAGATTAACCATGCAGTTAAAAATGATACTTTAAGAGACAACAAAACACTTATACATGCTTTTGAGTATGCAAAAGCAAATCAAAAGTCGGTTCATTTTATGGGCTTACTTTCTGATGGTGGGATACACTCACACGAATCTCACTTGCACCATTTGTGTGAATTAGCAGATAAAGCTGAATTAAATAAAGTATACATTCATGCATTTACTGACGGTAGAGATACAGACCCAAGAAGCGGTAAATCGTTCATTGAAAATTTAGAAGCTAAAACAAAAAATCTGTCGGCAGAATTGGTCAGTGTAATTGGAAGATATTACGCTATGGATAGAGACAAACGATGGGAGCGCATAAAACGGGCATACGACTTGCTGGTTCATGCCAAAGGTGAAAAAAGTACTTCTATAACAAAGGCAGTGCAAACATCCTATGATAATGGAATAAGTGATGAATTCATAAAACCAATTTCAAAAACAGATCATAATGGAAATCCAATTGCCAAAATTAATGAAGGCGATCTGGTTATTTGCTTTAATTTTAGAACAGATCGATGTAGAGAAATATCACAAGTTTTGACTCAAGAGGATAAGCCTGAGCTCAATATGTATAAGCTCAAGCTAAACTACATAACGATGACTATGTATGATCAGTCGTTTAAAGATGTTTCCATATTGTTCTACAAAGACAATTTAAAAAATACATTAGGAGAAGTATTGTCAAAAAATGGCAAAACTCAAATTCGAATTGCAGAAACTGAAAAATACCCTCACGTGTCTTTCTTTTTCTCTGGAGGTAGAGAAAAACCTTTTGATGGAGAAAAAAGAATTATGATACCCTCACCAAAAATAGCTACGTATGATTTAAAGCCAAGTATGAGTGCTCAAAAAATTACTGATGCAATCATAAAAGAAATTGAAAGCACACCAAATGACTTTATTTGCCTTAATTTTGCTAACCCAGATATGGTGGGCCACACAGGTGTATACAAATCGGTAATAGAAGCTCTAGAAGTTGTTGATAAATGTGCAAAGCAAGTGGTTGAAGCAGGTTTAAAGCAAGATTACGCCTTTATGATTATTGCAGATCATGGGAATGCAGATTATATGATCAACCCAGATGGGAGTCCAAATACAGCGCATTCTACAAATCCAGTTCCATGCTTTGTATTGAATACTGATTTTAAGGAAATAAAAAATGGTAAACTCGCAGATGTTGCACCTACTGTATTAAAGATTATGGGAATTCAAATACCAAAAGAAATGAATAACAACCCAATTATCTACTAGAGAAAACCACCTTTCTTTTAAGTCGATAAATAAGAGATTTTCAAAACAAAGTAAAGAAGAGAATCAAAAATAAGATCGAAAATAAAAACAGCTCTTTGAAATGTAAAAATGATGACTTGTAAACTTCAGAAAACATTGCCTATTTTTGAATAATGAAAAAAAACAAACAGATACTTAAAACAATCGTATCCAAAGTAAAGAATCCATATCTAATATTGATTTTTTTATTTGTTATGTGGATGCTTTTTTTTGACAGTAACTCTTATTTAAACCACTTAAGTTTATCCAATTCAATAAATCAATTGGAAAAAGACAAACTTTATTTCAAAGAAGAAATTAAAAAAGATTCCATAGCACTAGATAAACTTTCTAATCCTGAAGGACTAGAAAGGTATGCAAGAGAAGTGTATCATATGAAAAAAGAAAATGAAGAAATTTTTCTTATTTCTGAATAATAGATAACTACATGGAAAAACTATTTAAAGAATTTATCCCTAAAACTCTTCTTCAGTGGAATAAAAAGGTCATTGATGATCTTAAAGGGCTAGACTATGAAAAACTCATCTGGAAAAGTCCAGAAGAAATTTCAGTAGCACCTATATACAATAATGAGTCTGTCAAGAAATTTGAAGGAGAGACCACACACCAACATTCTGACTGGGAAATTGAGCAGAAATTTCTCAAACCAACTAATAAAAAAGTACTTGATAGTTTAAATACGGGTGCCACTGCCCTATTGCTATATAATTTAAAAAGCACAGATTTAGATAGCATTCTAAAAGAGGTGTTAATTGAGCATATACAAACCTCTATTCAATCTGAAAATATAGAAGATGCATTAGAATCTTTCGTAAAGCTCTTAGAAAAAAGAAAACTAGACAAGACAAAAATTAGAGGTAGTTTACATTTCGACCCTTTAATGAGTTTTCTGAAAAATGGAACTATTGACTCTAATTTCTGGATTAAATTCAATCACATACAAGAAAAATCTAGTGCTCTAAAATCTTTCAAAACACTATGTATTCAAGGTCATGAATACCATAATTCTGGAGCTACAGCTTCACAGGAGTTGGCTTTTACTTTAGCCCAATTAAGCGAATATTTTGCGCACAATAAAAATTTAAAAGCAACTAAAATTCAAATAAGTTTGGGTATTTCTACAAACTATTTCTTTGAAATTGCGAAGTTTAGAGCCATCAGAATATTATGGAGCCAATTACTTGATGCTTACAAAAAAGAACATACTCCATTAGATCTTAGAGCCGAATCAGGATTGAGAACAAGTACCTTGTACGATGCACACATAAATATGCTTCGCTCAACAAGTCAATGTATGTCTGCTGCGCTAGGTGGAGCAAATACAATAAGTGTTAATAATTTAAACGCGGCTTATAAAGAAGAAGATGTATTTGGCTCAAGAATGGCAAGAAACACTTCATTAATACTAAAAGAAGAAGCCTACTTAAATAATGTAAGCGACCCTGCCTCAGGAAGTTATTACATTGAAGAACTTACCAATGAAATGAGTTTAAAAGCCTGGTCAATTTTTAAAGAAATTGAAGCACATGGAGGTTGGATAGAAGCTATAAAATCAAACAAGATCCAACAAATGATTGAGGAAAGTGCCTCAAAACAAGAAGCGCTTTTCAACGCTGGAGAACTAAGTTTAATTGGCACCAACTTACATCCAAATGGTAAAGATAAAATGCTTAACGAATTGGAAATCTCATTTGTAAAAAACAGAACAAAACCGACCGAATTTAAACCTCTACATTCAAAACGCTTGTCTGAGCAGATGGATACCATACGATTAAATGAAGAAAAAAATGCTTAGACCCGATTTCTCAAAAATAGAACTAAGCCTAAAGCGAGAACAAGTAAAAAGAGCAACTTTAACTTGGCTCAGTCCTGAACAAATTGAGCTTAAAAACAAGTATCAATCTTCAGACATACAAAATACAGAACATCTAAAATTTATTTCTGGAGCGGCTCCCTACCTCAGAGGTCCTTACTCCACAATGTATGTTATGAGGCCATGGACAATTCGCCAGTACGCAGGATTCTCAACAGCTGAAGAATCGAACGCATTTTACAAGAGAAATTTAGCTGCAGGCCAAAAAGGACTTTCTGTAGCCTTTGACTTAGCGACTCATCGAGGTTACGACTCCGATCATGAAAGAGTTGTTGGTGATGTAGGGAAAGCTGGAGTAGCTATAGACTCTGTTGAGGATATGAAAATCCTGTTCAATAATATACCTTTAGATCAAATGTCTGTTTCAATGACCATGAATGGAGCTGTGCTTCCAATTATGGCATTTTATATTGTAGCAGCTCAAGAGCAAGGCGTGGACCTGGCTTCTTTAAATGGAACCATTCAAAATGATATTCTTAAAGAGTTTATGGTGCGAAACACCTACATATATCCACCCAAAGAATCCATGAAAATTATTGCCGATATTTTTGAATATACATCTCAAAAAATGCCAAAGTTTAACTCTATAAGTATTTCCGGATACCATATGCAAGAAGCAGGAGCGACTACAGACATTGAACTTGCTTACACACTGGCAGATGGCTTAGAATACATTAGAACAGGACTAAAAACCGGAATGGATATTGATAATTTTGCGCCTCGATTATCCTTCTTTTGGGGAGTTGGGATGAATCACTTTATGGAAATTGCAAAAATGCGAGCTGCGCGAATGCTATGGGCTAAGTTGGTCAAACAATTTAAACCTAAAAACCCAAAATCGTTAGCTTTACGAACACATTGTCAAACTTCTGGCTGGAGTTTAACAGAACAAGATCCATATAACAATGTTACACGTACTTGTATAGAAGCTATGGCTGCTGCTTTTGGTGGAACACAATCTCTACATACCAATGCGCTGGACGAAGCAATCGCCTTACCATCCGAATTTTCAGCACGAATTGCCCGAAATACTCAAATATATCTCCAAAAAGAAACAGCTATTACACGAGTTGTTGATCCCTGGGGAGGCTCCCATTACGTTGAGAAACTCACAGAAGAAATTTCTCAAAAGGCTTGGAAGCTAATACAAGAAATAGAAGAACTCGGAGGCATGGCTAAGGCCATAGAAACAGGAATACCTAAAATGCGTATTGAAGAAGCTGCGGCAAGAAAGCAAGCACGTATAGACAGTGGTAAAGATCAAATTATTGGTGTAAATGCTTATCAACTAGAAAAAGAAGAAACCATTGAGACTTTAGAAGTTGACAATACACAAGTAAGAGACATTCAAATTGAGCGTTTAAAAACACTTCGAACAAATCGCAATCAAAAAAATGTAAAAATAGCGTTAAACAATATTACTGAATGTTGTAAAACTGGTAAAGGTAATTTACTATCTTTAACTATTGATGCTGCAAGAGTAAGAGCTACACTAGGTGAAATTTCTGACGCTTGTGAAATCGTGTTTGGCAGGTACCAAGCAAAAATACGTTCAATTGCAGGAGTATATTCTATGGAAATAGCAGATAACGAATCGTTTATAAAAGCACAAAGTCTAGCTGATAAATTTGCTAAAATTGAAGGTCGAAGACCTCGAATAATGGTGGCAAAAATGGGGCAAGATGGACACGATAGAGGCGCAAAAGTAGTTTCAACCTCTTTTGCAGACCTTGGTTTTGACGTTGACATTGGCCCACTCTTCCAAAGCCCAAAGGAAGCAGCCAAACAAGCCATAGAAAACGATGTTCATATATTGGGTATTTCTTCATTAGCAGCGGGACACAAAACACTTGTTCCTCATGTTATAGAAGAATTAAAAAATTTGGGAAGAGAGGACATTATGGTTGTTGCTGGAGGAGTTATACCTGTGCAAGACTACGATTACTTATTTAGAGCTGGAGTGGTAGGAATTTTTGGTCCGGGTACTGTAATTGCAAAAGCTGCAGCAGAAATTTTAGAACATATGATTGCCAAAAGCAACTAAATTATGAAAAAACTATTATTTTTAATTCTAGTATCTAGCTACTCTTTGTCTCAAGCACAAACAACTCGTAACGATAGTTATGCTGCTTTGGGAATGATTACAAGTTTTAAAGAAATTCCTTTTGGCTTTAATGTTTATACAATAAAAAAAGAAGAAAGGTTTGGTTTTTACACCCACCTAAAATGGAACAGACTCTCATTTGACAACGAATACAGCTACTTAGGTGACCCAAATACTAGAGATGAGCTAAGAATTCGAACATCTGAAGGAAGCAAAAATATTTTAAAGATGATTAACATTGGTACCGTCTTTAATCCACAACAGATGGGCGTATTGGAATCCGATTTTATAGATATAGATTTCTGTTTTGGCATAGGCTATATTCAAGATTTTAGGTATCAATTTTACAATGATACTGGAGGTATAGAAGAAAGTGAAGATGGCACAATACCCTATGCCCAAGCACTCGGTAAATACTATGTAAATGATTTCGATAAAAATGGAATAAACCTAAACATAGGAACGAATATATCGATTGAAAACACGCGTCTTCTATTACATATTAGTTACGATTTAAAACCAAAATTACTTGCTTTAGGTCTAAATTGGAAAGTGAAATAAACGAACAGTAATTAACCAACGAATTTTATTTAAATAAGATTAGATAGTAAATAATATAAAGCACCCACATTGAGATGAAGAAACTTGTAATCATAGCCCTACTACTTTTAACTTTTTCAGACTCCAAAGCTCAATCCCATCCATGTGGATTTAACAACCACATGAATAAAAGATATCAAGAAGAGCCCTCCTTACTAGAAATGCGAGAATCTTATGAATCTGAAATTCAGCAGATTATAAACTCTAGATCTAGTTTTAATCAAAAAACAATTCCAGTTGTAGTCCATATCATTTACAACGATTCATACTCAAACATCTCTACAAATCAAGTAAATAGTGCCCTAACTGCTATTAATGAAGACTTTAACGCATCGAACTCAGATTATAACTCAGTAATAGCTGCTTTTAGCTCCATAAAATCTAACCTAAATATAAGTTTCGAATTGGCAAATCTCGATCCTAATGGAAATACTACATCAGGAATTACAAGAACACAATCTGACTTTACAGATAATGCAGACGAAAATGTAAAGGGTTTAATACTATGGAATACGGACATGTATTTAAACATTTGGGTCGTAGACAATATAGAGAGTGGTGCTGGAGCTTACGCCTATTATCCAGGAACAGCCCCAAACGGAAATGAAGGAATTGTTTGTCGACACACCCAATTTGGCACAACAGGCACATCAAGTTCCAATAATTTTTCTGCGACTACTCTAACACATGAAATAGGACACTACCTAAATTTAGCACACACATGGGGCGATTCTAATGATGCTGAATTAGAAGAAAATTGCAATAATGATGATAACGTAAACGACACCCCTAACACTATTGGAACACTTTATGGGTGTAACACCAATCAAAACACATGCGGGTCCTTAGATAATGTTCAAAATTATATGGACTACACAGATTGCACCAATATGTTTACCAAAGGACAAAGAGCAAGAGTTCATGCATCCTTACACTCAGCACTTGGTGGGCGAATAAATTTATGGCAAAATGAGAACTTAATTGCTACTGGAATTCTTGAGGATCCCTCGTGTGATTCAGAACTAAGTCAAGTTGAAATTCAAACAGGTAGTTATGCAAACGAAATTTCGTGGGTAATACTGAACAGTTCAGGAGAGGGTATTGCCGGAGGTGGCGGTATTTACAACAACAATTCAAGCTACAACTCGCCTATATGTTTGGAAGATGGAAGTTATACATTTCAAGCGATAGACTCATATGGAGATGGATGGAATGGAGGTTCCTACACTGTTAGAGATTGTAGTAATTCAATTATTGCAAACAATGTAAATCCATCAGGAGCTAGTTCTGTAGAAGTTTTCACTGTGGTGAACTGCTCAACTGTATCTGGATGTACAGATCCCACTGCATCAAACTATAATAATCTCGCAAATCAAGACGATGGCTCCTGTATTATTTTAGGGTGTACACAACAAACGGCTACAAATTATAATCCAAATGCAACACAAGATGATAACTCTTGTATTATTTTAGGATGTACAAATATAAATGCATCTAACTACAATCCGAATGCAACTCAAGAAAACAATTCATGTATTATTTTAGGTTGCACACAAGAAATAGCTTCAAATTATGATTCCAATGCAAATCAAGACGACAATTCATGTCTATTTTTGGGATGCATAGATGAAACGGCTTTAAATTTCGACCCAACAGCAAACTTAGATGACGGCTCTTGCAACTTCATTGAAGTACCTGAACTATTTGATTTTAACCTGTCTGGATTAAACCATACATTAGTTTTCCCACAGGGTGTTATTTTTAATTTAGTTGACTCACTAATTGCTAATTTGGATGTGATAGGTGTTTTCTATACGAATGAGTTAGGAATAGAAAAATGTGCTGGTTACAAAATTTGGGAAGAAACAACAATAGCAATAGCGGTACAAGGTGATGATACGACAACAGATGAAATTGATGGCTATCAAGAAGGAGAAACACTTCGTGTAAAAGTATGGGATCGTTCTGAAGACATCTACTACAACTGCGAAATAAATTATTCAAGCGCAATGCCAAACCAAGGAGAATTCGCAAGTAATGGTATTTCTGCCGTTATACAAGGTTCTGTAATTCAAGAAACTTCAAGTCAATTACTTGAATTACCAGCTGGCTGGAGTCTATTTTCAAGTTTTCTTACTTTAGATGAAATGAGTATTGATTCAGTACTAAATCCAATTTTTGAGCGTCTAATTATTGTAAAAGACTACCAAGGGTTAGCTTATTTACCCGAATGGAGTTTTAATGGAATTGGAGCAATGATTTATGGAGATGCCTATCTTATTAAAATCAGTGAAAATTCTGTTTTAGAACTTAATGGATTGTATAATTTACCAGAAGAAAATCCCATTACCATAAGAGCTGGTTGGAGTTTAATAGGGTATTTAAGAACAGAGCCTGCTGATTGTATTGCAGTACTTCAAAGCATTAACTCAGAAATAGAAATTGTGAAAAATGGTGCTGGCGAAGCCTATTTACCTACTTGGAATTTTAATGCCATAGGGGATCTTGAAGCTGGGTTAGGGTATGCAATTAAAATGTCAAGTGAACAAACACTTCAATTTAAAGCAAATACTGAAGAATACTAGGAAATAACGAGGTAATTTATATTTTTTTGTCTACTATGGATTGGAAACAAATCTAATATTTGCAGGAATTGGAAAAAGAGTACCGTTAAGATCAAGATTATAATCAAATCGTAAATCCATCGAGGTATTTGTTAAATTATAAATCGACAAAACATATACTTCAGCGCCATTTTCTATAGTCAAAACATCCTCTTCAATAAGCCAAGAACCCGAAAGGTCTAAAACAGATTCTTCGCCATCTTCACACAGAATAAGGTTATCTTCCATAGTAACTTCATTACTATCTGTAAAAAGAAATAGGTTATCGTGCGTACAAACTGGAATAGCTTCTGTTAAATCTAACAAGTTTATTGTTGTACCAGAAAACTCCGCAGTAGCAGATTCAATAATCCATTGGTTACTCACTAATACAACAGCTGGATCGAATGAACAGTCACCCGCTTGAACAGCTTCTTGATTATAATTGGTGGCCAGTTCGTCCATACAACCAACCAAATCTTCTGCAGCTTCATCGTCACAATTGGCAAAAATAAGAGGAAAAACCAATAGCCAAATTATTCTTTTTGCTTTCATAATTTTAATTTTGATGCCAATTTACAAATCTTCGGGATATAAAGAACCAGAACAATGGTCTTTAACAGAGCCCGTAACCGAACTAAGCACATTAATATGATTCAAACGTCTCATTAAACCAAGAAATGCAAAGGCTAAAGCCTCCTTACTTTCTATAATATTTGAATGAATTTCTAAACATAAAGACGGAGTCAGTTCACGAATTCTATGCAATAAAAAAGTGTTGTATGTGCCACCACCAGTTACTAAAACTGTTTGTATACTATACTGAGAAAAAACTGAAATTAATTGATG
>Ga0257120_1000901_pt1 | contig 20858 bp, 10 predicted proteins | sample SI106_10metaG_FD_190153 | JGI IMG/M metagenome (GOLD analysis project Ga0257120, IMG submission 190153) | Marine microbial communities from Saanich Inlet, British Columbia, Canada - SI106_10 | ecosystem: Environmental > Aquatic > Marine > Inlet | place: Canada: British Columbia | collected... | reverse complement strand
TAATAGCTCCCATCAGTAATCCTCCAGCACTGCCGCCCATGGCATATAGGTGATCGGGACTTGTATAGTTTTCCTTTACCAGATAATCGGCACAATCAATGAAGTCTTGAAAAGTGTTTTTCTTCTTCAGCATTTTGCCGTCTTCATACCATTCGCGACCCATAGTCTGGCTGCCTCTAATGTGGGCTATCGCGAAAGTGAAGCCACGATCCATTAAACTCAATCGAGAAGGGGAGAAGTATGGTTCGATTGTGTGACCGTAAGAACCATATCCATAGAGTAGCAGTGGTGTTTCTGCACTGAACTTTGTGCCTTTGCGATATACGATCGAAACGGGAACTTCCGCACCATCTTGAGCTGCCACCCAAATGCGTTTTGACTCGTAGTTTGATTTATCGAAATCTCCTAACACTTCTTTTTCCTTTAAAACCACCTTCTCTTTCGTAATTATATGATAATCGATGACGGACGGTGGTGTAGTCAAACTTTGGTAAGAAAGGCGAAGTGTTTTACTGTCAAAATCAAGGTTTACAGAAGTGCCAGCTGTGTAAATTTCTTCGTCAAATTCGATGTAATGTTCATCATTGGATTTCCAATTGATGACACGCAATGATCCTTGAGCATTCGACTTTTCACTGAGTACCAGAAAGTCCGAAAACACATCTATATCTTCGAGTAGTACATTTTCTCTATGAGGGATTACTTCCTTCCAATTTTCTAGTTGAGGTGCATTCTCGTTCACGCTCATCAATCGAAAGTTCTTGGCCTCGTGGTTGGTGAGAATATAGAATTGGTCTTTGTAATGGGCAATACCATATTCCAGATCGCGCTGCCTTTCTTGCATCAGTTTCCATTCTCCATTTGGATCATCGGCACGCAATAATTGATATTCGTCCGATACCGTAGAACTGCTGTGAATCATCAACCATTTCTTCGATTTCGATTTACCGATGCCTACATTGAATGTAGCGTCTTCCTCATGATAAACCATTTCATCGCTGGACGGATCATTGCCAATCGTATGCTTGAAGATTTTATAAGAACGAAGGGTGGTTTCTTCCTTTCTTGTATAGAAGATGGTTTTGTTGTCGTTCGCCCAAACGAAGTTGCCGGAAGTACCTTCTATCACGTCTTCTAAGTACTCTCCAGAATGGATATTTTTGATTTTAATCGTATAGATTCTTCGGCTTAAAGTGTCTTCCGCATAAGCTATTAACTCCTTATTGAAGCTGATTCCGTAGCCTCCAATTTGATGATAACTCAAACCTTCAGCTAGCTGATTGCCATCCAATAGGATTACCTCGCTTGCTTCAAGTGAGCCTTCTTTTCGGCAATAGATAGGGTACTCTTTGCCTTCTTCGTAACGCGTATAATAATAGAATCCGTCCATCAAATAGGGCACAGATTCATCCGTTTGCTTTACCCGACCCTTTAACTCCTGAAACAGCTCCTCTTGCAGCTCTTCGGTGTCTTTCATTTCGACATCCGTGTAGGTGTTTTCATCCTCTAAGTATTGAATGATTTCTGGATTCTTTCGATCCATATCACGCAACCAGAAATAATTATCGACCATGGTGTCACCATGAATTATGGTTTCGTGCGATACTTTCTTAGCGATTGGGTAGGATTTTTTTGTCATATCAGTCTGCTCAGGTTGTTTAACGCAGTTAAAATGGGTTGGGATAATGAGAATTACAAGTGCGAAGGGTGAAAATTGCTTGTATCGTATTGAGATTTGCATGCATTAAAAAACTTAGTGCGACTTTATGAAAGTCTGAGTTTTTGATTGGTTTTCTGATGTAAATCGAATGAAATACATTCCATCAGCTAAGTGATCGATGTTCAGACTATTTTCCAATCCACTCGTCAATTCTTTTCGAAGGATTTGACTTCCTCTTAAATCAAGAATAGTAAATTCAATATTTTCAGGTTTTGCCCGATTAATGTTGATTACATCTTTTACAGGATTTGGCCAAATGCGATGCGTGAAATTCTCATTAAGATTATCGAATCCAGCAGGAGTGATAGTCACGTCTATCGTGTCACTGCTTTGGCATCCATTTGAATCAGTAGCTTTTACGGAGTATAGACCTGAAGTGGTCACCGTGATGGTCTGTCCCGTTTCAGAGGTGCTCCATTCGTAGAATAGAAAGCCTTCAGATGCTTCAATGTCATAATCACCTGTTCCATTTCCATTATTCGGTAATTCTACTTGGATTGGATCTACGTAGGTAACATCAATAGTGTCAAGTCCTTCACAACCGGCATTGTTCGTTACCGTTAAACTATATTTCCCCGTCATGGTAACGATTTTTATTGGGCCTGTTTCGCCCGAAGACCAATTGAATGCAGTGGCCGGCCCATTTGTTACCGAAGCGGTCAAACCCCAAGTTGTTTCCCCACACACATTGGTATCTGGCCCTAGGTTCGGAATAGGGTCTGGACCAATTGAACTCAGACTAGCCATGGCTTCACCTTCACAACCTTCATTATCGGTAATGGTCACCGAAAAAGATCCGACACCTAGATTTGAAACGGTTGCCGTCGTAGAGTTGTTCTGGTTATTCCATAGGTATGTATAGCCGCTATTTGATCCTCCGTTTGGTGTTACAGTCATTGAACCATCAGCAGATAGGGCGCAACTGGCATCGGTTACAGCTATTGTTCCTAATACTAACATTGGTTCATTCAGAAAAAACGAATCGGTTGAAACACACGAGTTATTGTCTGTAACGGTAAATACATGGTAACCACTTACAAGATTAGTTGCGGTACTGTCGTTACTGCCGCCCGCCCATGCATATGAGTAGGGTGATTCACCACCAGATACATGCACCGTAATGCTGCCATCGTTATCCTCAAAACATGTAGGCTGATCATTATCGAAGGTAAATGTATGAGGACCATTAGCTGAAAGACCCAGGATGTTTTCTGATCGGATAGAATCGGTCCAAGTCACAACTTCCGAAGAGTAGTTGACAGATGTGAAGCCTTGATTGTTCCAGTCCTCTTCATATGCATCCAATCGCTCACCCATTCCAATAAAGCAATCATTTCCTGTGCCCAAATATGAATTGCCATCATAGAAATAAGATGTTTCATAACTGGCATTACCCAAAGTGAAAACACCCCAATAATGGGTTGTATCAAAGTGGATAATAGGATTTGGAGTACTTGTATTGTATGGCACCGAGTCAATGCGATAGACATGCGCGCCTTGTGTTATTCCATTCAGGTGCTCATAATTGATTGAATCACCTTGTGCACTTGATATTCCAATGTTGAAGGTGCTTGCATAAACGTACTTACTTGCGTCACCTACTGGAGCGCCTGAGTATTCCCATGATGGACTTCCGGAAAGGCTTACATCATATCCATTACCACTCATGTCATCTGAAGATGATCCAGTTCCTTCATCCAATGGCCAGTAGCCAACCAAGTTGGCATAGTTTGGATGAGAAGAGTTCATTTTCTTGCACATCCAATCACGAATTGTTGATTGAGATAATGCCGTATTAAATACGCTTGGTTCATCTATAAAGCCATCTAGAATTCTGCTGTTGTCATAGTTGCGCGCTAATTCAAACGTTGAGTTCGATGTAAAGCTTCCAGTTTGTGTGTTACTTGCATCCAATACACCGTTGATATAAATTTTCATTCCAGTTCCATCATAAGTAGCTGCTATGTGATACCATCGATCAGTTGATAATGTCATGTTACCGTTAAGCTTTACATGAGTAGAACCAAATAGTAAAACGAATTGAACTTTATTGGCTGCTAGACCAGCGTCACCAAATCTAAGTCCAGCCTGATTGCCAGTTTGTTCAGTTCCCATAATAGAGGAAATGTAAGGAGAGCCTGTTTTAAATGCATCAACATTGATCCACGTTTCAAGTGTGATTTGACTACCGCTTAAATTGATCGTTCCACAATTCGCATAACTGCTCGATCCGTTGCAATCAAGCATATATCCAGCTCCAGGTTGAGCCAAAAGTGCCGTGCTGAAAAAGAGTAGAATAGGAAGGAAGTGTATATGTAGTTTCATGATGAATCGTTTCAAAGGGTGAAGATAGAAGATATGTACATTGCTTGATTCTCCATACTATTGATAGACAAAACAATTGCTTATGAAATTCTTCATCGATACTGCGAATTTGGCTGAAATCAAAGAAGCAAATGATCTTGGGATTCTGGACGGTGTAACTACGAACCCTTCGTTAATGGCCAAGGAGAATATTACTGGATATGATTCTATTCGTCAACACTATATTGATATCTGTAACATCGTAGATGGAGATGTGAGTGCGGAGGTTATTGCAACTGACTTTGATGGAATTGTAAAGGAAGGAGAAGAGCTAGCAAGTCTGCATTCTAACATTGTAGTGAAGGTGCCAATGGTGAAGGATGGGGTGAAGGCGATACGTTATTTTTCAGATCGAGGTATAAGAACAAATTGCACCTTGATTTTTTCTGCAGGACAGGCACTACTTGCGGCCAAGGCTGGTGCAATATATGTTTCACCTTTTTTGGGTCGACTAGATGATATTAGCCATGACAGTCTTCAATTGATAGATGATATCCGAGTTATTTATGATAATTATGGCTATGAAACTCAGATTTTGGCTGCAAGCATTCGACACCCAATGCACATAATTGAATGTGCCAAAATAGGTGCGGATGTGGTCACAAGTCCTTTAAAACCCATTCTTCAATTACTGCACCATCCGCTTACGGATAAAGGTTTAGCTCAATTCCTTTCTGATTACGCTAAAGGCAATTCATAATGCTGGAAAAGCTGCGCAATAAATTTGCTCAATTTGGCCCAGGACTTCTTTATGCTGGAGCAGCGGTGGGGGTTTCACATTTAGTGCAAAGCACAAGAGCGGGAGCAGCATTTGGATTTCAGTTATTGGCAGTGGTTATTTTGGCGAATGTGATCAAGTTTCCTGTCTTCGAAACGGGCCCACGGTATGCAGCGGCAACGGGAACTTCGTTGCTTGACGGTTATAAGAAAATAGGCTCTTGGGCAGTGCTAGTTTATATGATCTTGAGTATTGCCACCATGTTTATAATAATGGGTGCGATTTCTATAGTTACGTCCGGATTATTAATTCAACTATTAGGACTTGATTTGGATCCAAGAATTGGGGCTGTTGTTCTGCTCTTCGTATCGGTGCTGATATTAGGATTTGGACAGTACTCTACTCTGGATCGTTTCATGAAAATTATCATTGTGTTACTATCCTTAACCACTGTAATTGCCTTAACCTTCGCATTTATAGAGCCTTCTATTCAGCTTGATGAATTTAAAACGGAATTCAATTTATCTGATAGTGCACACTTACTCTTTCTAGTTGCTCTTGTTGGTTGGATGCCTGCTCCAATCGACATTAGTATTTGGCATTCTGTATGGTCATCCTCAAAAAACAAAGATTTAGGCAAGCGCATCAGTATGAAAACGGCTCTGCAAGATTTTCATTTAGGTTACTGGGGGACGACCTTTTTGGCAATTTGCTTTTTGAGCTTAGGTTCTTTAGTTCTCTATGCCACAGGTGAAGCGCTAGCCGACAATAGTGTGCAGTTTTCCGGTCAATTAGTAGGGATCTATACTTCGAATATTGGACAGTGGGCGTTTCCGTTTATTGCCTTAGCGGCATTTACAACAATGTTTAGCACCCTGCTTACTTGTTTAGATGCCTTTCCAAGAACGCTCAGAAAGTCTACCAAGTTGGTTGTTTCTCAACTCAGTTTGCGGATATTTCATAGGAAGCTATATTGGTTTTGGATTGTACTCACGGCAGTCGGTACAAGTACTATTGTGCTTTACTTTTTATCGAGTATGCGTGCAATGGTCGATTTGGCCACGACCATTTCGTTCGTTGTCGCGCCAATTCTCGCCTCATTAAACTTTGTTGCCATGAACCATGTTTCTGTTCCAGAATCTGGAAGGCAACCGAAGTGGCTCAAAATTTTCAATTTGATATCGATAGGACTCTTGTCTGTATTCAGTATCTGGTTTTTGTTCTATTGATCACGGTTTATCTTTATCGCTCATTTAAGCTTATGAAGTACTTCTATCTATTTGTCTTTATTCTCCCATTTCAATTAGCCGCCCAAAACGGATTTAAGGTTGAAAAGCGAACCATCACAAAATCTTGGGTGGTCAATCCAGCTTCATTTGAAGATGATTTTGAGGTGTCTATAAAACATTTAGAGGCTCCATTTCCAAGTGGAAATGGAGAAAAGGCATTTCTAGAACAGCAAAAAATCAAATCCGCTGAAATGTTCCCTCGCACAGGTGCTTCCCGTGATGAAGGTGGATCCAGAAATTCAGGTGAGTCACTCTCCATCGTAGATAGTTTTCCAGTAGAATTCTTTTTGAATGGAAACACCATGATAGGTGGAACTCCAAATGACAATGCCATGGCCATTTCCAATGATGGAAAACTCATTGCAAGTTGGAATAGTCAGCTTTGGGGATACGATATGGAGCAGGATACTTTCTTGTTTAAGTCGAATAATCCTCATCCAAGTTTTGGCGCATTCTTGGCTGGATATATGGACGGAGATTTTGCGTTGCAACAAAGTTCTTTCGACCCGAAATTGTTTTACGATCCGATAAGAAATCGATTTGTATTTCTATTTCTAACAGTAAATCGCTCAAATAATCCTTACACCAATAGCTCGACTATAATGGCGTTTTCGAGTTCGAGTAATCCCTCTGATCCATGGTATGCTTATGCCATAGACGGGCATCCATTTAATGATGGTACATGGGCGGATTATCCTCAAATCGCCTTGAATGAACACTCTCTTTACTTTACGATTAATCAGTTATCAGGAAACGACTGGGTGGCTGATTTTGAATATACCGTGATTTGGCAAATGGATTTGGATGCTGCTTTTTCCGGAGCAGCAGAATTACCAGCGAGAGTTATTGCCAATGATGCCCACGACAATTTAGATCGAAGATATATGCGTCCAGTAAAAACGGCTGGAGGGCCATCTGGTGATGATATGTATTTTATTACCAATAGACCAAGGAGTATCCAATCCGATTCCATTTGGCTTTGGCATCTGGAAGGAACAATTGATGATGGAAATGTTCCCTCGTCAACATTACTGTTATCCGATGTGGATTATGGATTACCACCCTATGCCAAGCAGGCTAATAACCACTCTTTTTGGACGAATGATGCTAGGCCCCTAGGTGCGGTAAAAATTGGCGATGAAATACAGTTTGTAGGGAATTCCATCAATCATGAAAATGGATTGGCCGGAATATATCATGGTATAATTGAAGACGTGAATAACCCGACACTGAAAGGAAATGTGATCTCAGATGATGTATTGGAGTTTGGCTTCGCAAACATTGTGGCCATGGGTAAGTTCAACAAAAGCAAAGAGGTGATTATTAATTTCAATCATACCTCCCCAGAACATCCTGCTGGAAATGCTGCGGTTTATTTCAATAATGACAGAGAATATGGCCCAGTCCAACTTTTAGTGGAAGGAGAAACATACGTAGATATGATCTCACAAAGTTTTGATCTTAATGAAAGGTGGGGAGACTACATTGGGTTGCAAAGAAAATACAACGAACAAAGTCGGGCGTGGGCAGCAGGTTATGTGAGTCATGGAAGTCAGCGGGCAGGAACTTTCATTACTGAAATGGCCACTCCGCTTGATGGTTTTGTTGGAATAGAGGAACAGAAGGAAGAGAAAAGAACCATTGTTTTTCCAAATCCGGCTAGCCAGTTTGTATCGCTAGTTTTTGAAACTGAGGATTCGAAGGAGGTGACTGCATCCATATATTCAATGGAAGGTAAATTGGTAAAACAGCTCGCCACGACCCATGTTAGACCGGGAAAGAATGAATTACGTTGCAACGTGATTTCACTGTCTGCGGGGATTTATTATCTAAAAATTTCAGATGAAAATGGTGTGTTTTCAACAGAAAAGATTGTTCGCAACTAAGATGAACTAAACTCGACTCCGAGTCAATCGGAAATTACATTTGCACGCTGTGATTAGTTTAAACAGCATAAGCGTATCCTTTAGTGGAATAGACCTCTTCAAGAACATTTCCTTGGTGATTAACGAGAGAGATCGTATCGGTCTCGTAGGAAAGAATGGAGTAGGTAAGAGTACTTTACTTAAGATCATTTTAGGATTTCAAGAGCCAGATGGTGGCTCAGTAGTAATTCCTGATGGACGCAAGATCGGATACTTGCCGCAAGAAATGGTTTTTGAAGGGACTCAAACCATTTGGACGGAAACCCAAAGAGCATTTCAAGAATTGAATGATCTTAAGGGTCGAGAAATTGAAATTCAGAAAGAGCTGGTTGAACGTACGGATTATGAAAGTGATTCCTATCAACGCATTATTGATGAATTAGGGGCCATCCACATTCGATTAGAAATAATAGATGACGGCAAAGGCGAGCAAAAAGCGGAGCAAATATTACTCGGACTTGGTTTTAAAAGAGAAGAGTTTGATCGTAAAATTACTGAGTTTAGTGGTGGATGGCAAATGCGTGTTGAGTTAGCAAAGCTCATACTACAAGCACCTGATTTACTGTTATTGGATGAGCCTACCAATCACTTGGACATCGATTCTATTATGTGGTTAGAAGACTTCTTTTCCGAATATCCGGGGGCCATTTTAATGATTTCTCACGATAGAATGTTCTTGGATAACATTACGAATCGCACAATCGAAATTGTGAAGGGGAAAATCTATGATTATGGAGTAGGTTACTCTAAGTATTTAACGATTCGCGAAGACCGAATTGAGCAGCAAAAAGCGGCTTTCGATAATCAACAACGATACATCAATCAGCAAGAGCGATTTATTGAACGTTTTAAGGCAAAAGCCTCAAAAGCAAAACAAGCTCAGAGTAAGCTCAAACAATTGGATAAGCTGGATCGAGTGCAGATTGATGAAACCGATTCATCTAGCATTAGATTCAAATTCCCAAAGGCACCGAGATCAGGTGACGTGGCTATAAAAGCTCGCGATTGTGGAAAGGCATATGGTCCGAAACAAATTTTTAGTGACGTTGACTTTGATATCTTCCGAGGAGAGCGCGTTGCTTTTGTTGGGCGAAACGGAATGGGTAAGTCTACCATGATTAAAATGATTGTTGGTGACGAAACTGGCGAAGGATTGTTGCAAACTGGTCATAATGTTGAAGTTGGTTACTACGCTCAAATTCAAGAGAAAACCTTGGATCCAGAGTCTACAGTTGAGAAGGTAATAGAAGATGAAGCCACCGGTGACAATGCCAAGATTCATCGAGTTAGAGCCTTACTTGGTGCATTTCTTTTTGGCTCTGAAGACTACAACAAGAAAATTAAGGTGTTGAGTGGTGGAGAAAAAAGTCGATTAGCATTGGCTAAACTCTTGCTCCGCGAGTGTAATTTGTTAATCTTAGATGAGCCAACTAATCACCTGGATATTAGTGCTAAAGAAGTCTTGAAGCAAGCATTGATCGAATATAACGGGTCCCTAATTGTTGTTAGTCACGACCGAGAGTTTCTGCAAGGTTTGACAGACCGAACCTTTGAGTTTAAAGATGGGAATGTCAGAGAGCATATTGGCACCATTGACGATTTCTTAGGTGGTTATCAAATCAGGTCTTTTAGAGAGTTTGAAAAGGATGGTGAGAAAAAGAAAAAAGAAGTAAAAGCTACTAAACCCGAAAAGCAGGAAAATAGCGGTCTTTCGAATAAAGAGAAAAGAGAGAAGGAGAAAGAGCTGAAACAGCTTAAAAACTCTTTAAGAAGTCTTGAAAGTAAGGTTGAAAAGCAGGAATCTGAAATTGCCGCATTAGAAGTATTAATGTCTGATCCTTCTGAAATGCAAAAGCCAGAAAATAAGGATATGTTTCATACGCATGCTGACATGCAGCGTTTATTGGATGAATATATGATGCGTTGGGAAAAAGTTGGTGCTGAGGTAGATAAGCTTGGTGCTCAGCTAGAAAAATAGCCAAGATGGATAAAAACAAGATTTTTTTATTTGCTGGGCTACTATTTCGGGATTTTTTCGTCTTTAATCGCATGCGGGTTCTTTTAACTACTTTATTGTTGTTTTCTACCATCTTGATTCATGCTCAAGGGCAAGCAGATTGGTGGTATTTCGGCAGTAATGCTGGCGTTCACTTTACTTCTTCGGGACCTGTTGCGGTTAACGATGGTCAACTGACTACCTTTGAGGGCTGCGCTTCCATATCTGACCAAGCAGGGAATCTTCAATTTTATACAGATGGTATTGTAGTGTATGACAAAAACCACACTTTGATGCCTAATGGTACTGGGCTATTGGGGAATTCATCTTCTACACATTCCGGAATTATTGTCCCACGTCCTGGCAGTTCAACTGATTTTTATGTTTTTACTGTTGATGATGGTGGTAATAATGGGGTAGGAATGTATTACTCCAAGGTAGACCTATCCTTAAACTCGGGTAATGGGGATGTAGTTACATCTGAAAAGAATGTGGCGCTTGCAGATAGCACCAGTGAAAAAGTTGCAGCGGTTAAAAAAGCAAATGGGTACTGGATAATAACTCACAAGGCCGAAACAAATCAATATTACACCTACGAAGTCACATCTGCTGGCGTGAATACAACTCCTGTAATCTCCAATACAGCCTGGAATACAGCTGGATTTGGTTATGGTATCGCAGTTTCCACTGCAGGCACTAAACTAGCATCAGTGTATTTTACAACTGATAGTATTCATGTGTATGATGTGAATTTAGTGAATGGACAAATCACATCAGTTTATAAAATTGGTTCGACCATGAGTTCTAGTACCATGTATGGTTTGGAGTTTTCACCCACTGCGGATATTCTTTACATGCAGTCATATGCTCAAGGTGATGTTCGACAATTCGATTTAACAGCCGGTAATTCTGCGGCCATTTCTGCCTCAGAGGTTATTGTGGGTCAAACAAGTACAGGCGGAGGACAAATGCAAACCGGCCCAGATGGTAAAATTTATTGCGCTCGACAGGGTCAGTTAAGATTGTCGGTTATCGAAGATCCAGATGTTTTAGGGTCAGGTTGTAATTGGGTTGACACCGCAATAGTTTTGACAGCTTCCTCAAGATATGGTCTGCCTACCTTTATTCAGTCATTTTTTAACATCAGCTTTAATGTGTCTGAAACCTGTTTCGGTGATTCAACTTTCGTATCGTTAGATACAAATGGTGTGGATTCGGTAAAATGGAATTTTGGGGATCCGAGCTCGGGAGCCTTAAACACTTCGGAAGCCTTATTTGCCAGCCATTTCTATGCAGATACAGGACTTTACGAAATTGAACTGATTGCATACGCTGATACGCTGACTGATACGAGTTACCAGTCCATTCAAGTTTATCCTAGACAAAGCATTGATTTAGGGGAGGATACTTTGCTTTGTAGAGGTGCCGAGTTAGAATTTCTGGTGACTCAACCGTTTGCTCAATTCCTATGGCAGGATAGCTCAACAGCAGATACTTTTTTAACGATTGGGGAGACTTTTATAAAAGTGACTGTTTTTGGAGTCTGTGATACTGTCTCTGATTCAGTGAATATTACTTATGACGATACCATTCTTATCGATCTTGGGCCAGACACTTTGTTGTGCGGAGGACAAGGCTATACCATTAATTCAAATATCAATACTGCAGCAGATTTAGCTTGGAGCAATGGTGACAGTTCATCGACTTCTATAGTTGTCTCAACAACAGGAAATTATTACCTGATAGCATCAAATGCCTGCGGCACGATCACCGATTCCGTGGAAGTGACGATACAGCCGATTCCAACATTTGATGTCTTAGGTCCTGATACGATTAACTGTTTTGATGATGAAATTGTCCTTGAACACCCAGATTCGGCCGGTACAACCTACATCTGGAGTGACTCAACAATAAAAAAGACGTATCGAGTTGATACGACAGAAATCGTTTGGTTGGCGTCTTTTAATGAATGTGGTTCTGCGATAGATACTATAAATATTATCTTCAACGGGGAGATCATTTCGGAATTGGGAGAAGACACAACAATCTGTAACCTTGATTCAATTGTTCTCCATGCCTTTTCGCCTGGAGCTTCTTACTTATGGAGCACAGGAGATACCACAAATAGTATAGTGACCTTGCCAGATAGCAAACTTTATACGGTTACCGTGACTGAAGGATTCTGTACTACGATAGAATCAAAAAGAGTGGACCTTTCAGATGTGTTTTGTCCAAGCATCGATTGTAGAGTGCAAGTTGCCAATGTTATTACTCCGAATGGAGATGGTATGAACGATACTTGGAAAGTATTGAGTGATTGTAAGATTCGAGAGTTTGATCTCAGGATATTCAATCGTTGGGGTCAATTAGTTTTTAGTAGTGATAATGCCAATGTTGCATGGGATGGAACGGTAAATGGTGCGCCCGCAGCTGATGGTATTTACTATTACGAAATGATATTCAAAGACACGGATATTGTGGATGTTGTTAGCGAAGACAGTCGCGGAAGTATTACATTAATACGAGACTAAGTGGGCTATCTTAAGTCCCCTATCTTTGACTGGATGATTGAGCAAATGAGGACCTTATTATCCTTCTTTATTCTTCTTTTTTTTGGATTTGTATCCAATGCTCAAAGCCCTGCAGATTGGTGGTATTTTGGAGCCGAGGCTGGAGTGCATTTTACCACAACTGGGCCTGTAGCAGACACAAATGGTGTCCTTACTACGCAAGAAGGTTGCGCGTCAGTATCGAGTGCTCAAGGAGACTTACTCTTTTACACGGACGGTACCTGGGTTTTCAATTCACTTCACGATACAATGCCAAACGGAGATAGTTTGCTTGGAAATGCCAGTTCAACGCAATCAGCCGTCATTGTTCCGTATCCAGGAAATGCGACAAAGTATTACATATTTACAGTTCGAGGTTGCACAGGCGGCAGCACAACGGGTGCCTCTGGTTTCTACTTTGCCTACTCCGTTGTCGATATGAATCTAGAAAGTGGTTTAGGAGATATAGATACAGCTCAAAAGAATATTGTGCTATTCGATTCTGCTTCTGAAAAATGTACTGCTGCGCTTCATGCTAACGGATCAGATTTGTGGGTTGTTGGCCATGAGCAGTACACAGATAAATTCCATGCATATCATATTTCAGCTCAGGGAGTAGTTGACACCGTTACAAGTACTACAGGTTCTTTTCACACAGGTTGCGTTGGTTACATGTTAGCGAATCACCAAGGAAATCAAATCGTCCTTTCTACCTTTGCTGGAACTAATGGAGTTGAAATAGCATCTCTAGATCAAGTGACGGGTGAAATAGTTGTCACTGATACATTATCACCACCATTTGGAATGTATGGCATCCATTTTTCACCGAGCGATCAATTTCTCTATACCGCTGCATTTTCTCAGGGTTTATGGCAATATGATGTTACCGCCTCGAATATCCAGTCAACAGAAACCCAAGTGGCTTTTGTTGGGGTAGGTGCCTTGGCAGAGGGACCTGATGAAAAGATATATGGGGCTAAATACCTAACTTCCTATTTGACGGTTATTAATGATCCTGATTTGCCCGGTACGCTCTGTAATTTTCAAGATTCAGCTGTATTCCTAGAAAATCGAATATGCCGTATTGGATTACCCAATAATGTAGCATCTGGTCTGTTTTTAATCGCTGGATTCCAGGTATCAAGCCTTTGCGTTGGTGATAGTACCTACTTTGATATGGATACGGCCAATGTAGATGCGGTCTCATGGCTTTTTGGTGATCCGGCTTCTGGTGCGGCAAATACCTCGAATGACTTTTTTCCTTCACACTTTTTCTCAGATACAGGAACGTTCGCCGTTCGCTTGATTGCTCAGTCTGATACGGTAGCCGATACAGCTTTTCAAACGATTAGGATTTATCCACGACAATCCATTGATTTAGGTTCAGATACTTTGATATGTCGCGGAGTCGAATTACTCTTGAGCGCGGCTCAACCTTACGCTGAGTTCTTGTGGCATGATAGTACTACAGCAAACACCTTTTTAACAAGTGGTGACACATTGGTTTATGTAAGTGTAATCGGTCGTTGCGATACGGTTTCAGACACCATTCGAATTGCCTATGACGATTCCATAACGATGAATTTAGGTCCTGATACTTTGTTGTGTGGAGGTCAAGGTTATACCATCAATTCTAACATTAACACTTCGGCAGACTTAGTTTGGAACAATGGCGATAGTTCTTCTACATCTATTTTGATAACAGAATCTGGGCTATTTAAATTGACGGCTACCAACACTTGCGGAACGGTCGATGATTCGGTAGAGGTAACAATACGACCTATTCCTGCCATTAATGCCTTAGGTCCAGATACCATCAATTGCTTCGACAATGAGATCGTGTTAGAACATCCAAACTTGGATAGCACGACTTATATCTGGAGTGATTCCAGTACCAAGAAAACCTACAAAGTGGATACCACAGAAACGGTATGGTTATCGGCTTCTAATGAGTGCGGTTCGTCCATCGACACCATCATTATCATTTTCAACGGCGAGATAATTTCTGAGCTAGGGGAAGACACAACCATCTGTAATTTGGATTCAATTGTATTGGACGCTTCCTCACCAGGTGCGAGTTATGTGTGGAGTACAAGCGATACCACTGATAGCATTATAACTGATATGGAGAGTAAACTCTATGTGGTTACGATAACCGAGGGTTTGTGCACTACCATCGAGTCTAAGCGAGTTGATCTATCAGATATTTTCTGTCCTAGCATCGATTGTAGAGTGCAAGTGGCAAATGTGATTACGCCTAATGGCGATGGCATGAATGATACTTGGAAAGTAACAAGCGATTGCAAAATCCGAGAATTTGACTTACGAATTTTCAATCGTTGGGGACAGCTAGTATTCGCGAGTGACAATGTCAATATCGCCTGGGATGGCACTGTGAATGGAGAACCAGCATCAGACGGGATTTACTTCTATGAAATGGAATTCAAAGACACTGTGATTGTAGATGTCGACAATGAGGAATTTAGAGGAAGTATTACTCTAATCCGAGACTAGTTTATTGACTGACTTACTCGAGTATCTTTGAAGTAATTCAGGATAGATGAAAAACCCATTTTTTACTGTTATTCTATTTTGCTCGCTTTCGCAACTTATTGCGCAAAGTCCGGCAGATTGGTGGTACTTTGGGAATCAGGCTGGTGTGCACTTTGAAACTGGAGGACCAGTGGCCGACCCCAATGGAGCGTTAATTACTAGCGAAGGATGTGCTTCCATTTCGGACGCTGGCGGAAATTTATTGTTTTATACCGATGGCATCTCAGTGTTCGATGCTACGCATACCTTGATGCCGAATGGCACCGGTCTGTTAGGTAATTCTTCATCAACACAATCAGCCATTGTTATTCCGCGCCCGCAATCAACCACGCAGTTTTACATCTTTACGGTGGATGACGGAGGTGGTATTGACGGATTAAAATACACCACGGTTGACATGACCCTCAATAGTGGATTGGGAGATGTAATTGCGGCTGAAAAGAACATTTCACTTGTTTCAAATACAGCAGAAAAAGTGGCCGCTTTGAAAAAAACGAATGGTTTTTGGATAGTGACTTTGAAAATGGGCACTGATACAGCTTATGCATATGAAGTAACATCTTCTGGCGTCAACCTGACACCGGTTACTAGCACTACTGGTGTCAATCTAGGTGGGAATTTTTGGGGTTATCTAAAAGGAAACGTACAAAGCACGAAAATGGGTTTCATTTCGCAGGGAATTAATGAAGCCTATGTGTTTGATTTTGATTTAAATACAGGTGCGGTTACCGGCTCAGTCGCCATTACGCAGACTATTGGAGGTAGCACGGGTTATGGTATTGAGTTCTCGCCAAATGGCAATTTGCTCTATACAATGAGTTATGGCTCTTGCGATGTGAAACAATATGATCTAACACTTGGGACATCTGCCGCCATTTCTGCCTCAGAGGTAATTTTAGGAAACTCAGAAAGTGGTGGGGGAGCACTTCAAATCGGTCCAGATAGTAAAATGTATATATGTCGAGGTGGGAAATCATATTTAAGTGCCATTGAGTTTCCCAATGTTTATGGGTCAGGGGCTAATTTCATTGATACAGCCGTAAACCTTTCAACGGGCAAAATCTGCAATTTAGGATTGCCAACGTTCGTTCAGTCCTTTTTTAATGTTGCTTTTAACGCCAATAATACTTGTTTGGGAGACTCTTCTTTCTTTACTGTCGATACCACGGGAGTCGATAGTGTGATATGGAATTTTGGTGATCCTGCAAGCGGAACAAACAACACTTCTAGCGACTTTTTTGCGTTTCATGTTTTCAGCGATACAGGTGCTTTTACAGTTACGTTAATTGCCTATTCGGATACTCTTATTGATACTGCCTTCCAGGAACTCGTAGTCTATCCAAACCAAACCATAGACCTTGGGCCAGACACAATGGTTTGTCGAGGCACGGTATTGGAGTTTTTTGCGACTCAACCCTTCTCTCAGTTTTTATGGCATGATAGCACAACAGCGGATACATTTTTGACGGCAAATGACACCTTTGTGAAAGTTACAGTATTTGGCGTGTGTGATACAGTGGTCGATTCAGTTTTTATCAGTTATGACGATTCTATATTCATCGATATCGGTCCAGATACTTTGCTCTGTGGTGGTCAAGCTTATATTATAAATTCTAGTATCAATACCTCAGCAGATCTAGCGTGGAGCACAGGTGATAGCATTTCTACTTCAATTTCCGTAAATGAGTCAGATGATTATTTCTTGATGGCATCAAATGCCTGTGGTATTGTAACGGATTCAGTTGAAGTCATTTTTAGACCTGTCCCAGGATTAATACTCTTACCGCCTGATACGATCAATTGCTTTGAAAATGAGATCGTATTAGAACATCCAAACTTGGATAGCACAACTTATATCTGGAGTGATTCCAGCACCAAGAAAACCTACAGAGTAGATACAACAGAAACCGTTTGGTTGGCTGCTTTTAATGAATGTGGATCATCTATCGACACCATCAAGATCATTTTCAACGGAGAGATAATCTCTGAACTTGGCGAAGACACAACGATCTGTAATTTGGATTCTATTGTTTTAGATGCAAGTTCGCCCGGTGCCAGCTATGTCTGGAACACGAATGATACAACTGATAGCATTGTCACAGATATGGAGAGTAAACTCTACGTGGTTACCGTAACGCAAGGTTTGTGTACCACCATTGAGTCCAAGCGAGTTGACCTATCAGATGTTTTCTGTCCTAGCATCGATTGTAGAGTGCAAGTGTCAAATGTAATTACGCCTAATGGTGATGGCATGAATGACAAATGGAAAGTCCAAAGTGATTGCAAAATCCGAGAATTTGACTTACACATTTTCAATCGTTGGGGACAGCTAGTATTCGCGAGTGACAATGTCAATATTTCATGGGATGGCACTGTGAACGGAGAACCAGCTTCCGATGGAATCTATTTCTATGAAATGGAGTTCAAAGACACCGTTATCGTAGATGTCGACAACGAGGATTTTAGAGGTAGTATTACGCTAATCCGAGATTAACGTCCCATGCGCATCAACTGAAGTGCTTCTTCGATTTCTGGTCCAAAAACGATTTCCACCTTCTCGCAATTACTCTTTCTGCCGCTGAGAGCATTGTCGCAATCTGCAACCATTACTGGAGCTGAGAAGGTATTGTAAGTGCTCATTTTCTGAAGTTCTGTATCGAGTATACTCGCTGCATTGAAAGAAGTAATTCTTTCCTCGGAATTATCAGCTATACCGTTTATTCTAAGTTCAGACCCACGAGCAATTTCTAATACAGGCTTTAGTCTGTTTATAAAGGTTTCACCTGAAGCAGATAAACTCATTTTATCCGAGCTAAGCAGTTGGCTTTGCTTTATTGTGATCACAACATAGTTTCCTTTCTCATCTACTGTCACCTCATTGTTGCCATAATCTTGCATTGCCGCCTTAGCTGCCTTGTTGATTAGGTTCAGTTTTCTGAATTGCTCTGAGATCGCCTTCTCTGAATCTTTCATCCCTGTACCTTCACCAGACTGATGCATTTTCATCATTTCCTCCTCATGTGCATGTAGCTTATCCATTTCGTAACGGTTAAGCTCTTCTGGCGACATTTCAGATGCGCCCCTTGCTTCTAGTTCTATTTTCAGCCGATCCATCTCCTTCAAAAAATCTTCTAATTGTCTCCTCAAATCTTCCACTTCTGGGTTGTCATGCTCTCCATTTGGATCTATCGGAATGTTTTGCTGCTGACTCACACTTGCTAGAACCGCCTCTGTAGAACGAAGTCTTTCTACTTCTAATTCCAACTCAGAGTATTTCTTATTGGATACACAAGAAGAAAGAAGGAGGGCGGAAGCCGCGATAAGTAAACTGAATGCTTTCATAATATCGAATTTCAAGCGGCAAATATCGCTTGTTGCATTGAACTGCAAGTGGATATTGCATTCAAGAATTGTTTAAAGTTCTTACCAGGGTGTTACTTGATTGATAAAGTGAAGGCGTGTTGTGCTCGTTACTTTGTCATTTATTCATCATATATACAGATGTGTAAAAATAAATAGACTGATATACAGTGAATTATGTTTGATTATAGTAATATGTATAGCAATATACTAAGTAATACCCATGTCTTTGTTTTGTAATACAGAAACATGAATATTGAAAACTCAAAAGCACAACTAAGAAAAGGAATACTCGGATTCTGCGTGTTGGCTTTACTTCGATCAGAAGAAGCTTATCCATCTGATCTTCTTTCTTCTTTGAAAGATGCGAAGCTTATAGTAATGGAAGGAACCTTACACCCACTGCTTAGTCGGCTAAAAAATGCCGGTTTGTTTAGATTGTTCAGATTCAGAGGAGGCTGAAGTTTCAATTGAATTTGATTAATCAAATGTTTCTGTCAAAGTAGAAGTGAAATAAACGATTGTTCTTTTTAGCGAAATGGGATGAAATCAATCTCATTTTGCGCTGTTTAGTTAGGTTGTATAGGGCCTGCATTCTTAATTGAATTGGAGGCTTTGTTGTAGGGTAAAAATCTGATTTTCAATACTTATCTTCGCACACGGTTAGGAAGGTTGTGCGCCCTTACGTTGAGCACAACTCAGTGTGAACTGAAAAATCTATCTATATATATGGCAAATGCGATGGTATCGGAGGAGAAAGACATAACTAAAGAAGAATTGAAGTCTGAAATTTTAAAGGATTTTCATTTAGCGAACCTAAGTCGTGAAGTCAGTTTGATGGGCCGAAGGGAAGTGCTTACAGGTAAGGCCAAATTCGGAATACTTGGTGACGGAAAAGAAATTGCTCAAATAGCCTTGGCCAAACAATGGAAACCAGGTGATTGGAGATCAGGTTACTATCGCGATCAGACCATGATGATGGCAGTTGATTTATTGACTCCTGAACAATTCTTTGCTCAATTATATGCTCATGCCGATGTAGATGCGGAGCCAGCCTCGGCTGGTCGTATGATGAATGGACACTATGCTAGCCGAACCTTGGACAAACATGGTGATTGGAAAAACCTAACCGAGGCACAAAACTCCTCTGCTGATATTTCGCCAACTGCAGGTCAAATGCCTAGACTTTTAGGCTTGGCCTTAGCAAGTAAGTTCTTTCGAAATAACCCAAAACTTAAAAATCACAGACACTTCAGTATTGAAGGAAACGAAGTTGCTTTTGGAACGATTGGAGATGCATCAACAAGTGAAGGCCCATTTTGGGAAGCCATGAACGCTGCTGGTGTCATGCAAGTACCAATGGTCATGTCTGTTTGGGATGATGGCCATGGAATTTCGGTTCCGAAAGAATTTCAGACAACGAAAGCAAGCATTTCTGAGGCATTGTCAGGTTTTCAACGCACAGAAGAAAAGGCTGGTTTTGAGATACTTAAAGTTCGCGGTTGGGATTACCCAAACTTGGTTCTTACCTATGAGAAGGCAGTGAGAATTGCGCGGGAGGAACATGTGCCTGTTTTAGTACACGTTGAAGAGGTGACGCAGCCACAAGGCCACAGTACTAGTGGTTCACATGAACGGTATAAGAGCGCTGAAAGACTAAAATGGGAAAAGGACTTTGACCCAATTAAGAAATTTAGAGAATGGATTTTAGGTAAAAACTTAGCCACAGAGGACGAGTTAGCCGACATTGAAAAACAAGCAAAGAAAGATGCACGAGAGGCCAAAACTTCTGCTTGGAAAAACTTCCTTGATCCAATTAAGAAAGACCATCAAATGGTGGTTGGATTGATTGATGCTTTGGCTAATGAAAGCAAAAACCATGTATTTATTGCCAAAGTGAAAGAGGATATTGGCGCTGCTATTGATCCTTTGAGAAAGGAGATTTTTGAAGCGGCCAGAAAGGCACTTAGATACGCTAGAGACGAACAGCTTGCATCCAAAACAGCTCTTGTACATTGGATTGAATCAGAAACAGCAATCAATGCTGAGCGATATTCATCGCATTTATACAGCGAGTCAGATAGCTCGCCATTAAAGGTCACGCCAGTTGCTCCAAGATATGATGATGATTCGAAGGTGGATGGACGAGAAATTTTAAGAGACAATTTTGACGCGCTGCTACAATCCAAACCAGAGATCATCGTATTTGGGGAAGATTCAGGTAAAATTGGTGGAGTGAACCAAGGCTTAGAGGGTCTTCAGGATAAGCATGGAATACTTAGGGTATTTGATACAGGAATTCGTGAATGCACCATTGTAGGTCAAGCGATTGGCATGTCAATGAGGGGTCTTAGACCGATTGCTGAAATTCAATACCTCGATTA
>Ga0257120_1000896_pt1 | contig 20942 bp, 19 predicted proteins | sample SI106_10metaG_FD_190153 | JGI IMG/M metagenome (GOLD analysis project Ga0257120, IMG submission 190153) | Marine microbial communities from Saanich Inlet, British Columbia, Canada - SI106_10 | ecosystem: Environmental > Aquatic > Marine > Inlet | place: Canada: British Columbia | collected... | reverse complement strand
TCCTGATGCTTTTCGCCATCCCCACACTGATTTACAGGGGTTGATAACCCGCCTGAACGGGCAACCTTCGATCATCATTTGCCAGAAAGGGATCAAGCTAAGCCAAGGTATGGCGGCCCAATTGCGCAGCGCAGGATTGTGGTCTGAATACCTGTCTGGCGGCAACTATGGTTGGCGCGATCTGACCCAAGCGCCCCGTATCCCTTCAGCCAATTTGCCGCCAATGGACCAAGGCCATTCGCTGTGGGTCACACGCCACCAGCCCAAGATTGATGGCATCGCCTGTCCTTGGCTGATCCGTCGTTTCGTCGACAAAGACGCACGTTTTCTATTCGTCTCACCTGCTGAAGTCATCGGTGTATCAGAGCGTTACAACGCAATCCCGTTTGACATTGAGGACACGTTTTGGAGCCACCGCGGCGACACCTGCACCTTCGATACAATGTTGGACGAATTCAAACTTCGAACCCCTGCCCTTGATCGTCTATCAACAGTCGTTCGTGCCGCAGACACCGACAACCATGACCTTGCGCCAGAGGCTGCAGGTCTGTTGGCATTGTCAGTGGGCTTATCACGCCAATACCGTGACGATCTGGAACAGCTTGAGGCAGGCATGGATCTGTATGACGCCCTATATCGGTGGGCGCGTGATGGGACCGAAGAACGCCACACTTGGCCAACAGGAAAACCATCATGAGCACGCAAACTTTACCAGATATGTTGCGTGCCTTTGGGCGCATTGGATTGCTGTCTTTTGGCGGTCCGGCGGCCCAAATCGCGATCATGCATGAAGAATTGGTCGAACGTCGCCGTTGGCTAACCGAGGATCAGTTCCTACGTGCCCTATCACTGTGCATGTTGTTGCCCGGCCCTGAAGCGATGCAATTGGCGACCTATGCGGGCTGGCGCATTCGCGGTGTGTTTGGTGGGCTACTCGCAGGCCTTCTGTTCGTTGTGCCCGGCGCATTGGTCATCTTTGCACTGGCCTTCGCCTATATCTCTTATGGCCAAGTGCCCCTTGTGCAAGCGGCGTTTGTGGGCATCAAGGCCGCGGTAATTATCGTTGTACTACAAGCACTTCTAAGACTTGGGAACAAAGCCTTAAAGACCAATGCTGCTTGGGTCTTAGCAGGATTGGCATTTGTCGCCTTGTTTGCGTTTGGGTTACCTTTCCCTCTAATCATCGCTGTTGCGGCTATTTATGGGTACGTCACAAGCAAAGCCGACAGCGCAACAACCGCCCCAGTCCACATCCCTGCAGGTCAGACGTTGCGCACCGTTTTGATCTGGTCTGCATTGTGGGCCGCACCGATGGTCATGCTATGGCTGTTACAAGCTGACTTCTTAATCCAATTGGGACTGTTCTTTTCCAAACTGGCAGTTGTCACCTTTGGCGGTGCCTATGCTGTGTTGGCATACATGAGCCAAACTGTCGTTCAAGATTACGGCTGGGTGACCTCAGACCAAATGATCGACGCGCTTGGATTGGCCGAGACCACACCGGGGCCATTGATCTTAGTCACAGAATTTGTCGCGATCCTTGCCGGGGCAGCAAATGGCGGCATTGGCCTTGCGATAGCGGCCGGCCTCTTGGCACTTTGGGTGACGTTCACCCCCTGTTTCTTGTGGATTTTTGCAGCCGGCCCCTACATCGAAACCCTGACATCACGCCCAAGATTGTCAGCAGCCCTTAGCGCCATTACCGCCGCTGTTGTTGGTGTTATCCTGAACCTTTCAATCTGGTTTGCCTTGCATGTTATATTTGATCAGGTGAACAATTGGGGTGCCATGCCCCTGCCCGCGTTTTCCTCTATCAACGTCATCGCGACAACCCTAACTGTAGGTGCTGCGATCTTGATGTTGCGCTTCAAACTTGGCCTTGTGACCACGATGGGCGTGATGGCGCTGGCTGGTATGGCACTGTCTCTCTTGTAGATCAGGGCCAATTTGCGCTGCCCTCTTTTCACCGCCGTGAAAAAGGGTATGGTTGTCGCAATTGAGACAAGGGGATCCGCCATGAGCGACACCATCGACTACGGCAATCTGATGCACGACGCGATGCGCAGCCTTATCAAACGCGTTCTAACGGACGTGCAAGCCAATGGTCTCCCCGGCTCTCACCACTTCTTCATTAAGTTTCGCACCACACATCCAGATGCCGAATTGGCGGATTGGCTGTCTGATCGTTACCCTGAAGAAATGACCGTTGTGATGCAGCACTGGTATGACCGCCTTGAAGTTGGCGAAGATGGTTTTGGTATTCGCTTGAACTTTGGCGATGCGCCAGAGCCGTTGTTTGTTCCATATGACTCGATTAAAACTTTCGTTGATCCATCCGTTGAATTTGGACTGCGCTTTGAAGCCGCTGAAGATGACGAAGATTTTGATGGCGAAATCGACGAAGAGCTGGGCAAAAACGAACCGGTTCAAATGCCAGAACCAAAACCATCTGTCGTAGAAGAATCTGCGCCGGATGATGAACCCTCAAAACCAGCAGAAGTCGTATCTTTGGACAGCTTCCGCAAATAGAGCATGTTAGCGCACTGACTCCAATTGCCTGTTAGGGTTTGTAGCGGTAAACGCTATGCAACGTATTCGCTAGGAGCGACCAGATGACAAACACCCGTACAGAAACCGATAGCTTTGGCCCATTAGAAGTCCCTTCGGACAAGTATTGGGGTGCGCAAACACAGCGCTCTATCATCAACTTTCCGATCGGTTGGGAAAAACAACCCATCGCTATCGTCCGCGCCCTTGGTGTGATCAAGAAAGCCTGCGCACAAGCCAACATGACCCAAGGATCGCTTGACCCGAAACTGGGCAACGCGATTGTTGAGGCGGCAGGCGAAGTGATCGAAGGTAAATTCGACGACAACTTTCCATTGGTGGTTTGGCAGACAGGGTCCGGCACACAGTCCAACATGAACTCAAACGAGGTCATCGCGAACCGCGCAATTGAATTGCTTGGCGGCGTGATCGGTTCCAAAGATCCAGTGCACCCAAATGATCACTGTAACATGGGTCAGTCCTCAAACGATACATTCCCAACAGCAATGCACATCTCTGCGGCAATGACTGCACGCGACGTGTTGCTTCCTGGTCTGGAAAAATTGCACGCGGCATTGCAGGCCAAAGTGGTCCAATTCGATGGCATCATCAAAATCGGACGTACCCACACCCAAGACGCGACGCCGCTGACACTGAGCCAAGAATTCTCTGGCTACACGCATCAGGTTGCGATGGGCATCCGCCGCGTCAACGACGCATTGGGCCGCATTTATGAACTGGCACAGGGCGGCACAGCCGTTGGCACCGGCCTGAATACCCAAAAGGGTTGGGATGTCATGGTTGCTGCCAACATGGCAGAGATCACCGGCCTGCCCTTCGTGACAGCCCCGAACAAATTTGAAGCTTTGGCAGCGCATGATGCCATGGTCGAAATATCTGGCGCGCTGAAAACTGTTGCCGCGTCCCTGTTCAAAATCGCCAACGACATCCGCCTGCTGGGTTCTGGCCCACGCTGTGGTTTGGGCGAATTGGTGCTGCCTGAAAACGAGCCGGGTTCGTCAATCATGCCCGGCAAAGTGAACCCAACACAGTGCGAGGCGCTGACGCAGGTTTGTATCCACGTCATGGGCAATGATGCAGCCGTTGGTTTCGCAGGCTCACAGGGCCATTTCGAGTTGAACGTTTACAAGCCGATGATGTCCTACAACGTTCTGCAATCCATGCAGTTGTTGGGCGATGCGTCATCTGCCTTCACCGACAACCTGATGGTTGATTTGCAAGCTGACCCAGATCGTATTGAACGCCTGATGCGCGAAAGCCTGATGTTGGTGACCGCATTGGCCCCTGAAATTGGTTACGACAACGCGACCAAGGTTGCGAAAACGGCCCACAAAAATGGCACAACCCTCAAGGAAGAAGCAATCGCCCTTGGCTTTGTGGACGCCGAAACATTCGAGCGGGTTGTACGTCCAGAAAACATGATCGGCCCAAAATGAGCGAACCGGTCAACCTAAACAAGTTTCGCAAGGCAAAGGCACGGGTCGAAAAACAGACCCAAGCCGATGCCAACGCGGCTAAGTTCGGGCGGACCAAAGCAGAAAAAGACCAACAGGCGCAAACAACCAAAAACGTTGTGCGCCTGTTGGATGGCCATAAACTAGATACACCAAAGTCATGAGCGGACGACCTGTCAAACGCTCACTCACCCTTAAGGGACACCGAACATCGGTTTCATTAGAGGATGATTTTTGGGCGGAGTTTCGGCGTATATCTACCGAAAAATCAATTCCTATCAATGCATTGGCAGCAGAAATTGATGTAAATCGGACCGCAGATATTGGCTTGGCCTCTGCGATCCGTCTTTATGTACTTGCGTCGATCAAGGCCGAGCGTGACCAAAAACCTTAGGTGTTAAGCCGACGCTTTATAGATCTTGTCGATATTTGCGGCCAAAGCCGTGTCAAACTCAGCATCAGACATATCACGCTGCAACCCTTGGGTCAGAGCACGTGAAAAACTAGCAATCATCTTGCTGTTACGTGACAACCGCGCGGTCGCTTCATCCGTGGAATAGCCACCCGACAATGCCACCACGCGCATTACTGCCGGATGATCCGCAAGTTCATCATACTGGCCAGCGTTTTCAGGTATCGTAAGCTTCAGCATCACTTGTTGCCCTTTTGGCAATAGCGCCAGTTCTGCAAACAATGCAGCCCGCAACATGTCTTCGGCTTCTGCCTTGTCTGGGGCGTGAATATCTACCTCTGGCTCAATAATTGGAACCAAGCCTGCAGCAATCACCATTTGCGCAATCCCAAAATGCTGGGAAACGACTTTTACGATACCTTTAAGGTTGGCCGCCTTAATGAAAGAACGTTCTTTTGTCCCAAAAATTCCCGCCTCTTTGGCCTTGGCCAATGTGGTCTCAAGCTGTGGCATTGCCTTCATCAATTGAACGCCATCGGCTTCATCCTCAAGCCCCTTATCGATCTTCAAGAATGGAACGACACCAGTGTCTTCCCAAAGGTAGTGCGCAACAGGCTTGCCAGCGATTGTCTCATCCATCGTGCGTTCAAACAGGATCGCACCGATGACTTTGTTGTTGTCGAAATCTGGGGCAAGGATGATGCGTTCGCGCATGCGCTGAACTTCGGCGAACATCTCTTCCTCTGAGCCGTAGGCTGATGCATCAACACCGTAAAGACCAAGTGCCTTTGGTGTAGACCCGCCTGATTGATCCAAGGCTGCAATAAACCCTGCGCCGCTTGTAATTTGTGTGACTTGATCCAACATCTAATACGCCTCCGTAAGTGATACTTTCGTTAAGTACCCCTAAGACAGGCGCAAAATCATTGGTACATGTTAGCGACAGACATTTCTAATGTTAGCGACGGACAATACGTAAAAGGATGCCATCGCGCGATCTAACGGTCAAATGTGCCACTGGAACAGGTGGTTCTTCATCCACCAATTTGACTCGGAAATCGCGCAAAATGCGCGATAGGATCAATACCCCTTCAACCATGGCAAAACCTGCGCCCGTGCAAACACGACTCCCTGCTGAAAACGGAATGAAGGCATCGCGCTGACACTTCCTACCGTTCTCCGTGCCCCACCGTGTTGGATCGAATCCATCTGGATTGTCCCAAAGCCGCTCATGGCGATGCAGATGCCACGGGCTAATCACCGCTTGGCTGCCAACCTTTACTTCACGATCTCGAAACTGCTCAGGACAGGACGTTTCGCGCACCATCATCGGAACCGGCGGATACAGTCGTAAGGTTTCACGAAACACATCGCGTGAAATCCGCAGTTTGGAAATCAACCCAAATTGGTCAAACGTCAAAACCTGCGCCTCATCGGCCACCTTTTCCTGCCATTCAGGAAAACGCGCCATCAAATACAAAGCCCACGCCAAGGCCGAAGCACTGGTTTCATGACCTGCAAGAAAGAAGATCGCGACCTGATCAACCATCTCCTCGGTATCAAACGTCTCACCCGTTTCGGGATCCGCTGTTGTCATGATCTTGGTCGCCAGATCATCCGGTGCAGTGCCCGTGTTTATCGCATCCATCCGCTCTGTCGTCAGCTGTGTGATCAACGCCCTGATCTTGCGCGCACTGACTTTTGTATCACGGCGAAACAAGCGCGGCATCCATTTGGGCAATGGCAGGAAGGCTGCAATGTTCAGGATCGGTTGGCTGCGCTGATAAATGCGGAATTCGTCAAACACATCACGCGCAATTTTATGTTCTATCGGAATAGAAAATAACGTGCGGAAAATCACATCAGCAGCCGCGTGGCTGGTTTCTTCCTCGATCTCCACCACATCGCCATCGCGCTGATTTAGGCGCATCGCAGCCGCCTCTGCAGCCTCCCACATCGCGGGATAGGTTCGCGCAGGCGTCCACCCTCAAACGCAGGATCGATGATGCGGCACTGGCGTTTCCACGTTTCGCCATTGGTAAGGAAGAGCGAGTTTCCCAGCAAAGGGCGCAACCCCTCCCCAATGCGATTGGATTTGGGGAAATCATCGGGGCGATCTTTCAAAATAGTCTTGATCAGCTCAGGCTGATTGATCATGTAACTGCGAAAAAACGGCGTGCGAAACTCTGCCATCCATGCGCGGTACAGGCGTGCAGGTTGCGCCGATAAAATGTCTTGGCGAAACAAGCGCATGTAGTGCAGCAATGAAACCTTGTTTGGGCTACTTTGCGGTTTTGGCGGAAGATCAGTCATGGGGCCACCGATGTGTATTTAGAAACTGAGTAATCGATCCGTGATTTTGACGCCGGACGATTGGCATAGCGATCACCGAGCGTTTGTGGGCCCGCTGTAATCTGAAAATAATCGTAATCACGTGGGCGATCAAAAGCGCACATATATTGGAAATGCAGCCGAAAGAACTTCCAGCGCAGTTCTTTACAGCGTGCAAGGCTTAGCGCTTGGGTGAAGGCCGCTGAGAAAACCAATAGCCAGCGTTTGGCATCTGTTGCCACACCCGACACTGATACAGGATCGCATAGGGCAAAGGCACAGCCATCACCGGGCGCTGTGACATCAACCCATGTTATGTTCTCTTGGGTCGATAAAAACTGAAGGTCGGCGCGCAAGCGATAGGCCTTGGGCAAGAAGGACACCATCGGCACCACCTGACCCAACGATAAAAACGAAAGCTTTGGCCCGTTGACAGATACACCATCCGAACGGATCAGATCAGACAGGATGGACACGCCCAAATGCGCACCAGGAGAATGTCCAACAACCAACACTTCATCCACATCGCTATCCATTGCCGCTGCGATTTCGGACTGGAATGTCGCTATACGAACTTCAAGTTCTGGCGGATTGGCACCGCGCGTCTTTGCGGAATATGCGTAATCATGCATCAGGTAATAGGCGAAAAACTTAGAATCCTTAGCCTTGAACCAGCGCAACACGGTCCAAAACGCAATACTGCCACCGATAAGGCTTGCTATGATTGTCTGCGTCAACCAACGCTGCCAGAAAGTCACTGGCCCGTAGATCACCGTTTCCAACAATCGCACGCCTTTGCCAATCAGCAGGGCCGCTACATAAAATGCCAGACATGCCAGAAGCAGCTGAACCAACAGCATTCCAACAGGATATAACGCTGCGATAACTGGGCCTTTGCGCAGCTTCATCAACCGCCACAATGCACCTGTCGTGATGTAAATCCATGCCGTGCGAACAAGTTGCCAGTAGGTCGCAGCAATCAAATTGGCCATACTGTCACGCACGATGTCAGACCAAACCAGCACCTCAGCGTCGACATGGACCGCACCACCATCAATGATGCTGTCGACCTGCCAGCCATAGTTGCCACCACCCTGTTTGGGGCTAAGCGCTAGCTGATAGTCTGAAATAGCTGCCTGCGCGGTGCCCTCAGTGCGGTACAACTCGCGATATCGGCGTGGGTGAATCGGATCATACCCCGAAATGTAGAACACCCGACGCGTTTTGACCGTATTTTGGATGTCACTGCTCATATCCGCACACTTGAATTACAAACACCCTAACGCGGATTTTTGACAAGAGTAAGGCGTTTGAAACAGATCAATCAGCCAAGTGTTGCAAGAAACGGAAAGGTTTCCAAAAGCCAGAATGAGAAGGTTGAGAACTGATTGAACAATAGGGCCAAGCCCACAATAATCAACAAGCCGCCCATTACTCGTTCAATCGTCTTCATATAACGTTTGATACGGTTCATCACGCCCATTGCACGGCTGATGAACAATGCCGCCAACAGAAACGGAACGCCTAAACCAATCGCATAAATGCCCAGCAATAGCGTCCCACGCGCAACTGATCCCTCGGATGCTGCCAACGCTAGAATTGCACCCAGTTGCGGACCAATGCAGGGCGTCCAGCCAAACGCGAACGCAAGACCAAGAACATAGGCCCCAAAAAATGATCCACCCTTATCACCCGCGTCTAACCGCGCCTCTTGATCAAGGAATGGAATGCGAAAAATTCCAACAAAGTGCAGACCAAAAACAATGATCGTGACACCAGCAATTTGTCCGAAAAGCACCTGATTTTGCAAGAAAAACGCACCAAATGCAGATGCTGCAAACCCTAGCAAGATAAAGACGGTGCTTAAACCCATTACAAAAAACAGCGCCGCCGTGATGGCCTTACGGCGCCCCGTGGCTTCGTCGTTCATCTCATTGATGCTTACACCGCTCATATAAGCCAAATACGGTGGCACGATGGGCAAAACACAGGGCGACAAAAAGCTGACAATGCCAGCAATCAGGGCCACAGACATTGCAGGGATCAGGCCTGCATCAAAGATATCAATTCCTAACATAGGCTAGCCATATGCCAATTGAGCAGGCGCGTCACCTAAGGATCGGTCACATCATTGTGGACAGGTTGAAACAATCGCCCTATCTGGCAGGTATGAGTAATGAAACAACACATCTCGATGCCCGTGGGCTTCTATGCCCTCTTCCCGTCCTAAAAGCACGCAAGCGCCTACAGGCGATTGCAGTGGGTGAAACGCTCACAATGGTTGCGGACGATCCTGCAGCCGTGATCGATGTCCCACATTTCTGCATGGAGGCTGGACATGAATTGGTATCCAGCGAGGCCGATGGCAACGATCAGACATATGTGATCCGCAAATCCAGCTAATACAAAAGAAAAAGGCGATCCCGAAGGATCGCCCCAATCTGTGACTATGTGCTTGGCTTATTTACCAAGTGACCACCAACCACGGCGCTTAGGCTTGGCTGGTTCTTCTGGTGCTGCTTCTGCAACCGGTTCAGGCGCAGGTGCTGGTGCAGGCTCAGCAACAACGGGCGCTGGTGCTTCAACAACTGGTGCAGGTGCCGCTTCAACAACTGGCGTAGCAACAACCGCTTCAGGCGAAGCTGCTGGTGCTTCTTCGGCCTCAGCAACCTTTACCTTGGCGCGTGATTTGCGGACGCGTTTTGGTTTTGGCTTTGGTTCTTCTTCTGCAGCGACTGCTTCCTCGGAAGGTGCTTCAACCGCAGCTTCAGTTGCAACAGCCTCGTCAGCAGGTGCCTCTTCTTTTACCTTCTTAGCGCGCGGCGCACGTTTGCGCTTTGGCTTTGCTGGTTTTTCTTCAGCTGCTTCCGCCACTGGTGCATCTTCAGCTACAGTTTCTTCACTTACAGCTTCAGCTGATGCTTCAACGATTGCATCACCCTCAGCGGTAACAGCCGGAGCAGCAGCATCGTTAGACGCGCCCTCTTCACCGTTTTCGCCGTTTGTCGCAGCTTCATCACCGTTTGATTTGCGACGACGACGACGACGACGACGGCGTTTTGGTTTAACCTCACCATCTTCATCAGTCGCAGCAGGTGCCGCTATTGATTGATCACCGGTATCAACCGCATCACCAGCTTCCGCCGCGATATCCGCAGCTTCGGCGGCATCCGCAGCCAACGCATCTGCTTCGTCAATCTTGTCCATAACCGAGGTGTCAGGCGCTACAAATGCAGCATTCGCAACAGGCAACGCGCGTGTTGCAGTTTTTAACTTTTCGATCGTGAAATCAGGCGTGACCAAAGATGGATCCGCTTCGATACGAACCGACATGCCATAACGCACTTCGATATGCGCGATGTGGTCACGTTTTTGGTTCATCAAGAAGTTGGCGATACCCACTGGGCAACTGACCAACACTTCACGTGTACGACGGCGTGTGCCCTCTTCTTCAATCTGGCGCAGGATAGACAGGCCAAGATTGTCGTCGGAACGGATCAAGCCAGTGCCGTGGCAAGATGGGCAAGGCTGTGTTGTAGCCTCAATCATACCAGGACGTAGACGCTGACGCGACATTTCCATCAGACCAAAGCCAGAGATACGGCCGACTTGAATGCGGGCGCGATCTGTCTTCAGCTTATCTTTCATGCGCTTCTCAACGGCGGCGTTGTTCTTACGCTCGTCCATGTCGATAAAGTCGATGACGATCAGACCAGCAAGGTCACGCAAGCGCAACTGACGGGCAACCTCTTCAGCAGCCTCAAGGTTGGTCTTCACAGCGGTGTCCTCAATGGACCCCTCTTTGGTTGAACGACCAGAGTTCACATCTACAGCAACCAACGCCTCGGTGATACCGATGACGATGTAACCACCAGATTTCAGCTGCACAGTCGGGTTAAACATTCCGGACAGATAGCTTTCCACTTGGAAGCGGGCGAACAATGGCAAAGTGTCTTCATAGCGTTTCACGTTTTTGGCGTGTGACGGCATGATCATCTTCATAAAGTCTTTGGCGATGCGGTAGCCGCGCTCACCTTCAACAAACACTTCGTCGATCTCACCGTTATACAAATCACGGATAGAACGTTTGATCAGGTCGCCTTCTTCATAGATCTTCGCAGGTGCGATAGATTTCAAAGTCAGCTCGCGGATCTGTTCCCACATGCGTTGTAGGTATTCATAGTCACGCTTGATCTCGGCCTTGGTGCGTTTGGCACCAGCAGTACGAACGATCAGTCCTGCGCCTTGTGGCACTTCGATCTCGTTTGCGATCTCTTTTAGTTTCTTACGGTCTGGTGCGTTGGTGATCTTGCGGCTGATGCCGCCACCACGGGCCGTGTTTGGCATCAAGACGCAATAGCGACCCGCCAAGGATAGGTATGTTGTAAGGGCTGCGCCCTTGTTGCCGCGTTCTTCTTTGACCACTTGGATCAACAGAATTTGGCGAACCTTAACAACTTCTTGGATTTTGTAACGACGGGCGCGTGGTTTGCGCACTGGGCGAATGTCATCGCTGTCATCTTCATCTGCTACAGATTCGATGCTGTCATCTTTTGAGGATGCCTTAGAACCTTTAGAGTCTTCACCCTCAGCATCATCAGCCTCGCCACCCGTTGCAGGATCTTCCGTCGCCTCAACAGCTGGCTCTTGCGAATTTGCGTCTTCAGCCAAGGCTTCTTCAACCTCAACCACTGCGTCTTCAGTTGTTTCAACCGCAGACTCTTCAGCGACAGCCTCAACTTCTAAAGCTGGGGCGTCCGCAACTGTTTCAGCGTCGGCACCCTCAACAGCGTCATCCGCAGACAGGTCAATCGTTTCCATGCCATCGATTTCAACTTCGGTTGAAACAACGGCATCATCGCTAGAAACCTCAGCAGCACGGGTGCGCGAACGCGACCGTGAACGGCGCGGTTTCTTTGGTTTTTCATCTTCTTCATCACGTGCTTTTTGCGCTTCAGCATACGCACGTTCTTCCTCCATCAGGGCCTCACGGTCCGCGACAGGGATCTGATAATAATCAGGGTGAATCTCACTAAAAGCTAAGAAACCATGGCGGTTTCCGCCATAATCTACGAAAGCCGCCTGAAGTGACGGCTCAACGCGCGTAACTTTGGCTAGATAGATATTGCCAGCAATTTGGCGTCTATATTCGGATTCAAAGTCAAATTCCTCAACTTTGTTTCCATCAACCACAACAACGCGGGTTTCTTCCGAGTGGGTGGCATCGATAAGCATTTTCTTAGGCATATTATCCGTTTGCACAACGCAAGAACTGCCGCTCCCGGAGGGGCCGCCGTTTTGGGAATGTGTCTTGTCAGGGCGATCATGGACGCGCGGCAAAACCAGGCCAAAAGCCCGTCTGCTGTGATGCAAAATGCTATCGCGCGCGTCATCGCGTTCTTCTCCGACACGCGGCAACAATAGCCGCCCGCGCATCCATTAAGTGCCGCAAATTGGTATTCCAAGATGGCAGCGTTCTCTCAGCCCTTTTGGGGCTCAATCGGTCTGCATGAACGTGGCGGTCATTTTAGCCAGCCAATGTCCACAACAGCGAAACTCAAAAAGAGGCTTACACATCAAAGGTAAGTGTCTCTTAGGCCTAGATAATGACTTTTGGGACCCAAATACAATGGACAATCGGCCTAGCCTTGCGCAATCGGCAATATAATCATCAACATGTTGGGAAATAAGCGCTTTTGCGCAATAAAAAACAGGGACTAAATGGCCCCTGTTCTCGCATTCACTTTCTACTACAGGTAGTCAGAGCGTTGCAGACCATACTTGGCCATTTTTTCGTTCAATGTACGTCTTGGCAGGCACAACTCGTCCATCACTGAAGCAATAGACCCCTTATGACGGCGCATCGTGTTGTCGATCAACATGCGTTCAAACGCTTCCACATATTCTTTCAGCGGCTTGCCCTCAGTCGTCATGACCGGCTGCATTTCCTCGTGATCAGACATCAACAAGGATGCAATGCTACCCGAACCACGGCGCGATTGAAGAACCGCACGCTCCGCCACGTTGATCAACTGGCGAACGTTGCCCGGCCACGGGGCCTGGAGCAACTGCGCAGCTTCTTGGGCAGACACCTTAGGTGCGTCACAACCATATTCATCGGCGAACTGATCGCCCAAACGGGTGAATAACGTCAAAATATCTTCACCGCGTTGGCGCAATGGCGGCACAGTGATCCGCAAAGCAGCAAGGCGATAGAAAAGGTCTGGCCGCAAAGCGTCCTCGCAGGTACGCCCTGCCTCTTGCAGATTGCAAATCCCAACGATGCGCGTTTCAGCGGGCGTGCCCTGCTCATTTATCACGCTTAACAGGCGTGCTTGTGTGGCTTCAGACAACGCTTCGATATCTTCAAGCACCAGCGTTCCGCCGCGGGCCTCTTCGATTGCTGGCAATTGACCATCTTCTGGCTGCATTGGTCCAAACAAGCGTTTGGCTAACGCCTCGTCTTCCAGCGCAGAACAACTGACCAATACAAATTTCTTACCTGCACGGCTGCCAACAGCATGCAGCGCGTGAGCCACCAGCGTTTTACCCGTGCCTGTTTCGCCGTCGATCAGAACATGGCCGTCCGCCTGCCCCAAATCTAGGATGTCTTCGCGCAAGCGCTCCATAACAGGTGATCCGCCAATCAGCTTCTTCATCAACTGGCCACCGTCAGACAATTCGCGGCGCAAAATACGGTTGTCCATTACCAAACGGCGTGATGCTGTAGCTTTCTTAGCCAGCTCGCTCATACGATCAGGATTAAATGGCTTCTCCAAGAAATCAAACGCACCAACGCGCATCGCCTCAACAGCCATCGGCACATCGCCGTGACCCGTGATCATAATCACAGGAAGCGCTGAATCGTTGCCCATGAGCTTCTTAAGGAATTGCATTCCATCCATGCCCGGCATCTTGATGTCCGAGATCACGATCCCTGGATACTCTGGCCCAAGAACCTTCAACGCATCTTCGGCGCTGGCGAATGTTTCTGTGTCATAGCCCGACAGCGCCAACCATTGGCTGATCGACTGGCGCATGTCCTGTTCGTCATCAACGATGGCGATTTTCATGGCTTGGGTCATGTTACTTTGCTTCCTCATTCTGCCGCTGATACTTCAACGTGCATATTATTTTCTTCGTTCATGCCCTCGTCAAAAGGCTCGTCCGTCAATATCGGCAACTGCATTTCAAACACCGCACCGCCGGCTTGGCCGTTGCGTGCTGTCAGTCGACCGCCCAAATCGTTGACGATGCCTGACGAAATGGCAAGACCCAGCCCAACGCCATCACCCGCCTGCTTGGTGGTGTAGAACGGCTCAAATAGCTGATCCTTGTCCTCAATCCCCGGCCCATTGTCGCGCACAGTGAGGGTTGCGGTGTCACCCGCGGCAAGGATGATATCGACCTGTGGATTCCGTTCAAGTTTGGTAGCATCAAGCGCATTGCGCAGAAGGTTTACCAAGACCTGTTCGATACGCATCCGGTCCCCCATCACAAGGACAGGTTCATCAGGGATAATACGCGTGATTTCGACCTGACGCTGACGTAACTGCGGTTCCATCATTGATAGCGACGAGGCAAGCGCGAGGCCCATATCTACAGGGCTTAGCTCTGCTGCACCCTTGCGGGCGTATGACTTTAGCTGGCGTGTAATCGCGCTCATGCGCTCAATCAAACCATCGATCCGGCCAAAAGCAGAAAGCGCCTCATCAGGACGATTGCGATTTAGTAAAAGACGCGCACCAGCCAGATAAGTTTTCATCGCCGCCAAAGGTTGGTTCAACTCGTGACTAACGGCTGCCGACATCTCGCCCAAAGCGGCCAGTTTGCTGGATTGTTCCAGCGTCTGTTCCGCCACCGCAAGTGTCTCTTGGACCCTCTCACGTTCGGCAATTTCCCGCTGCAGGCGTAAGTTCAATGCGCGAAGCTCTGCCGATTCACGCTGAAACAATGCCATGCGAAACGCGGTACGCCGGCTAAGAAAATAGAAGGCAAAGGCCAGCAGAATCGCAAACCCCATGATCTCGAGGGCCAAAACGCCATTCACCCGCTCGCGCACGGAGTTAAAAGTGGTGAATGAAACCATTCGCCAACCCCGAAACGCGATCCGGTTTTCAAGCCGCATCACAGCTTCGCCCTTCATATATGCGTCTGATGGCAATGCGGTCCAATCAGAGGTGGCACGAATGGCTCGTTCGATCGCACTTTGCGGATCTTCGCGCGCCAACGCCTCATCCTCAGTGCGCCCACGCCAGCGCGGCTCCGTCGCCAAGATGATGGCACCTTCGCTGTCTGTTACAATCAATGCATCCGAAATTCCGGCCCAAGCCCGCTCAAACTTCTGCAAGTCCACTTCGACAGATATAACGCCAAGAACTTCACCCGCGGATTGCACACGGCGAGAGTAGGTAAAAACAAATCCACCCGCCTCGCGCGGCTCAGCTGTAAAGATGGTGCCCTGCCCGCGTAACGCATTCACAAAGTGTGCCGCACTGCGGCTGCTCTGCCCCAAACGGTTCCGATCAGTAGCCGCGACTGTCCGCCCATCACTGTCATGCAGAACCAATGATGCAGCCCCAATTTCCTCAACAAAGGAAATCAAACGCTGTGTAGACTGGGAATAATCACCAGAATTCAGCGCACCTATCAATGTGGGGTCACGCGCCAACAATTGTGGAACAATTGCGTTTTGGCGCAACTCGGACAACAAGTTGCCAGAATACAGGGCAAGACGCAGTTCAGCGCGATTTCGGGTGGTTTCAGTAAAACGATCGGTCAAAAGTCGATTGGTGACAGAGATCGTGACCACTGCAAGTATTAACAAAAACGCCAATGAAAGCCGGACACGCCAGCTCATCGCTTTGTTATGCTTGAAATAAGGCTCGCTTTTCATCGCGCCAACCTAGACTGAAGGTTGGCGCGGCTCAAGTCACGCAGGTGTTAGAACGCCAGACAATGCGCGGAACAGCGCCTGTCCGTCTGTGCCGCCGTGGCCCGCATCAGCTGCGCGCTCTGGGTGTGGCATCATGCCAAGGACGCGTTTGTTGGCAGACAGAATGCCTGCAATGTCGCCTTTGGCCCCGTTTGGGTTGTCTGTGTACGTAAATGCAACGCGATCTTCACCTTGCAAACGCGCGATTGTTTCGTCGTCTGCAAAGTAGTTGCCGTCGTGGTGTGCAATTGGAATATCGATGACATCACCAACCGAATACCCTTCGGTATAAGCAGATTGAGACGTTACAACGTTCAAACCGACCGTCTTGCAGATGTATTTAAGGCCCGCATTGCGCAGCAAAGCGCCCGGTAAAACACCCGTTTCAGCCAGAACCTGAAAACCGTTACAGATACCAATGGCATACCCACCACGATCTGCGTGGGCTTTCACCTCATTGCAAATTGGTGAGTTGGCAGCGATTGCGCCACAACGCAGATAGTCGCCGAAGGAAAAACCACCCGGAACACCAACAATATCAACGCCGTCTGGCAGTTTGGTGTCTTTGTGCCAAACCATAGACACTTTGGCACCCGCCGCCTCAAAAGCTACCGCAAGGTCGCGGTCACAGTTAGATCCAGGAAAAACAACGACCGCTGCGTGCATCAGGACATCTCCACCGTGTAGGATTCAATAACCATGTTCGAGAGCAGCTTTTCGCACATCTCGTTCACAGTGGCTTCTGTTGTGCCGTCGGCAAGATCAAGTTCGATGACTTTGCCCTGACGAACGCCGTTCACGCCGTCAAAACCCATTGCACCCAAAGCATGACGCACCGCTTCACCTTGCGGATCCAACACACCATTCTTCAACATTACATGTACTCGAGCTTTCATAGCGCCATCGCCTCTATCTTCTTGGTTTGATCAAATTCGAAAACCGACCCAGATCAGTTGACCAGGGTTGGTTTTGTCGGTGTTGTGGATGTTTTAGGCATAACGCCCAAACGGTTGGCCACTTCGGTATATGCATCTGCAAGGCTACCCAGATCGCGGCGGAACACATCTTTGTCCAGCTTGCGGCCTGTTTCAATGTCCCACAAACGACAGCTGTCTGGGCTAATTTCATCTGCAACGATCAAACGCTGGAAATCGCCGTCATAAACGCGACCTACTTCGATTTTAAAGTCGACCAGTTTAATACCAACAGCAAACATCACACCAGACATGAAGTCATTTACCCGTAGCGCAAGGCTTAGGATGTCTTCCATGTCTTGCTGGCTGGCCCAACCAAAGGCCGCGATGTGCTCTTCGGAGACCAACGGATCGCCAAGGCTGTCATCTTTATAGCAATACTCGACAATTGGACGCGGCAATTGTGTGCCCTCATCAATGCCCAAACGCTTCGACATAGTTCCCGCCGCGTAGTTACGCACGATGATCTCAAGTGGTACAATCTCGCAAGACTTGCACAATTGCTCACGCATGTTCAGGCGTTTGATAAAGTGGTTTGGGACTCCAATTTGAGTTAAACCCTTCATGAAGTACTCCGACAGCATGTTGTTCAGAACACCCTTGCCGTCGATAACGTCTTTTTTCTCTGCGTTAAAAGCAGTGGCGTCATCCTTAAAGTACTGGACAATCGTACCAGGCTCTGGACCTTCATATAAGATCTTTGCTTTGCCTTCGTAAATTTTATTGCGCCGGGCCATGGGCGTCCTTTCAGTATAGGATAGGGTCCGAGTCCCTCTCAGTTGTGGCTCTCTTAAGGCATGCAGGTGAGCGTCGCAAGCAAACGACTTCGCAAAGCTAACCCCAGGACATTCAGAGACGGTGAATTGATCAAATAGTTTGCGCCATGGGCTGTGCAAAAGAGACCTCATATTGACAAGGCACTCAGGAATTACGAAACGGCGGATCGACACAGCTTAACTAAAAACATCAATACAAATCTTTGAGTTTCCAGCTAAGAACCATGAATACCGGCATTCAGTTAATCACATGGTCACGCACCCAAAATAACCTACGTGAGGGGTTACAGTGGATGGGATTAAGATGACGCATCGAGTCAAAGCACGAAATATTGGTCAGGTGTTGCTCAGAGTGATTTTACCGCTGGGTATCCTTTCGGTCTGCCTGTATTTTTTGTCCCCGCATCTGACACGCAATTTGATGCTGGAATTTCCAAATCAATTGGCACAGATCCACTGGTCTGCTTGGTCTGCGGCCTCTCTACTGACGCTCATCAGCTTGTGGACTGTCGGACGTTATGATGGCGTAGCCCACCAACACTTCGCAACACGGGTACCACAGGTACAGGCCCGCATCGCTGGAACCTTTTCAATTGCGATCGCCCAAACATTAGGGTTCGGATTGTTCACTGGTGCATTGGTGCGATGGCGGTTGTTGCGCGATATTTCTTTCGGCATGGCGCTTAAACTGTCCGCCTTTGTTTCTGTCTCATTCATGTTGTGTTTGGCTGTCGTCACCGCACTTGTTTGCGTCCTGTTGTCTGCTCCCGATTGGGCCTTTGCCCCTGCAATGTTGGTTTTACTGACATCAACAATTGGCATCGCGGTCATGTTTCGTTGGCCAAACCTGACCATTGGCCGTTTCACCTTCCGGTTCCCCAACCTTTCATGCTGCTTTGCTATTCTAAACTGGACCCTGGTCGATACGGTCGCGATGGCTGGTGTTATCTACGTCTTACTTCCCAGCAGTGCCGAAATCTCATTCATCACATTCCTCCCCATATTCCTGTTGGCACTGGGCGCCGCCCTGCTCTCCACAACACCCGGTGGCGTTGGGCCCTTTGAATTGATGATGCTGGGATTACTGCCACAGCTTCCCGCCAGCGAGGTATTGGGCAGTATCGTAGCTTTCCGCATTGTCTATTATGCAATCCCTGCCCTTTGCAGTCTCCTTGCACTGATCCGTCCCTTCGGATCTGGCACGGGCAAACCTTCATTGGCAGCACTACATCCAACCGAAAGCAACCAAGCAGAAGTTCAGATAATCGCCCAAAATGGCGGGCGTATTTTACCCACTTTGGACGGCCTTAGCGCCATCTGGCCAACCAGCCAAACCATAACCGCGCTGTTTAACCCAATATCCGGCAGCATGGACGCCGCGGTAAGAGCGTTAGAAACCGAAGCAGCCAGTTTGGGTAAAATCCCGCTCGTTTATAAATGTAACGGTCGCAATGCCGCTGCGCTGCGTCGCTACCACTGGTCCATCATGCACATGTCAGATGATGCGATGATCGCCCCACAGCATTTTGCGCTCAACACACCAGCCCTGCGCACATTGCGGCGCAAACTACGCGCGGCCACGAAAAGCGGTATCTTAATCCATACAGATACGTTCACGGATTGGCCGACACTTCACCAGATCGACCAGGATTGGCAAAACACACATGGTGCTGCGCGCGGCGGTACGATGGGACGTTTTGAAATCGGGTATCTTTCCAACCACTTCATAGCGCGCGCTGAATATCACGGCCGCCTATGTGCCTTTGTCACCTTTCAGAAAGGCGGCAATGAATGGTGCTTAGATGTCATGCGTCACACATTTGAAATGCCCGGCGGCACCATGCACGCTCTTGTCCACAGCGCAATTATGGCGGCAAAAGAATTGGGGATCGAACGCCTTAGCCTTGCCGCAACACCCGCCTGTCCTGACCCAAGCAGCCGCTTCTTCCGTTGGTCTGCGCGGCGCGCGGTTTCGAAGGCTGGTGGTACAGGCCTGCGCCAATTCAAATCTACTTTCGCCCCAAAATGGGAACCACGCTACGCAGCTGCACAAACCCCTTTGTCTATGGCCATTGGACTAGCAGATATCACTCGTGAAGTTCACAATCCCAACACGATCACGCCTGCAGAACCACGAAAAATTCATAACTTTGATGAATATTATGAACTGGCCTCTAAACAGGCCTCATGACACAGCACGTATAAATCAATGTGCAGGACATGAACCATGACAAATATTCTAATCCAACTCCTTGAAGAAAAAGGTGTTTTATTGGCCGACGGTGCCACAGGCACAAACCTATTCAACATGGGTCTTATGTCTGGCGATGCGCCAGAGATGTGGAATACGGACGAACCTGCGAAAATCCGCAAATTGTACAGCGGCGCGGTTGATGCCGGCAGCGATATTTTCCTGACTAATTCCTTTGGTGCCAATGCCTCGCGTTTGCGTCTGCACGGTGCCGAAAAACGGGCTCATGAACTGAGCCGCGTATCGGCAGAGATTGCACGCGACATTGCCGATCAGGCAGGCCGCAAAGTTATCGTGGCAGGGTCTGTTGGCCCAACGGGTGAAATCATGGAACCTGTTGGTGAACTCACACACGCCCTTGCGGTTGAGATGTTCCACGAAACCGCCGACGGCTTAAAGGCAGGTGGCGCGGATGTGGCATGGGTTGAAACCATTTCTGCCCCCGAAGAATATCGCGCGGCCGCCGAAGGCTTTGCTTTGGCTGGTATCGACTTTGTTGGCACCATGAGTTTTGATACCGCAGGACGTACCATGATGGGCATGACCAGTGCGGATATGGTCAAAATGGTCGATGAGATCACAAACACGCCACTCGCTTTTGGCGCAAACTGTGGCACCGGTTCTTCGGATCTGTTGCGCACTGTTCTGGGTTTTGCGTCCCAAGGCAGCAACGTTCCAATCGTCGCAAAGGGCAATGCCGGTATCCCGAAATATGTTGAGGGCCACATTCACTACGACGGCACACCAGAACTGATGGCCGATTATGCTGTGATGGCGCGCGCCTGTGGTGCCAAAATCATCGGCGGGTGCTGTGGCACGATGCCAAACCACCTGCGCGCAATGCGCGAAGCTTTGGACACACGCACAATGGCTGAGGCCCCTAGCCTTGAAGAAATTGCAGCAAAATTGGGTGCGTTTTCATCTGCAACAGACGGAACTGGTGACAACGAACCAGGCCCACGCAGAACACGCCGCAGCCGTCAAAAAGCTAACTAAGGTCGCATCAAGACAACAGCTGTTCGCCCCGTAAAGCGGGCGGACAGCAACATCGAAGAGGTAATGTTCGTAAATCTGCGCCATCTTCATGAAAATAATGACAGAAAACGGCCCAACACTGGTCCAGTTTATTGTTTAAATTTCCAGTTATTCCTGTCAAAAATACTCTTAAATGCAAGCGTGAGGTCGCGCACAGCATCGCCAATGTCGCAAAATGAAAAGTCACGCTGCGACATTCTGACAAA
>Ga0257120_1000890_pt1 | contig 21020 bp, 17 predicted proteins | sample SI106_10metaG_FD_190153 | JGI IMG/M metagenome (GOLD analysis project Ga0257120, IMG submission 190153) | Marine microbial communities from Saanich Inlet, British Columbia, Canada - SI106_10 | ecosystem: Environmental > Aquatic > Marine > Inlet | place: Canada: British Columbia | collected... | reverse complement strand
ATTTGTTATTTCCTCAATTAGTGTATCTTCAATATCCGAAATGTTTTGTGCGCTATTATAATCACGGTAACGGCTAAAGGTTTTCTCAAAGTTGTTTTCAGCATCAAAACTATTGTTGTAGCTTACTTTTACAGCAATGGTCAATCGATTTTTTCCAGCAGTTTCATTGGCCTTAATTGCCATTGGTTTTATCTGATATTTACTGATTTGACCGCTAAAGGATAAATCCCCTTCATTTTCGCTTAGCGTTAAGTTGGTCTGTTCTAAGAACATGTCTTTTAGTTTTTCAGTAAAAACTTGACTTAAAGTAGGCTGTACGGTAGCAGCTTTGTTGTTGAAATATTGTACGGATACTGTTTTTGCTTCACTAGGTATTGAAGCTCCAGTAAATGAATATATTCCACAAGAAGCTAGGGAAATGCTCAGTAAAATCGTGTAAATTAGTTTCATTATAATCCGAATTCTTTTAGTTTTCTATACAGTGTTCTTTCTGAAATTCCAAGCTCTGCAGCAGCATCCTTTCTTTTTCCTTTGTGTTTTAATAATGATTTTTCAATCAACCTTTTTTCTTGGTCAAATAAAGATAGGGATTCTTCAATTTCTATCGTATTTTCTGTAGGCGTATTTATATTGAAATTGGGTTCATTATTTTCTGTAAAAATAGCAGGATTTATATTGTTTAATATTTCAGTTCCTCCATCTTTTTGCATTAAGTCAAAAGTAATCTTTTTAAGTTCTGTAAGGTCCCTTTTCATGTCAAAAAGCACTTTGTACAGTATTTCTCTTTCGGATAAGTCAGCTTTATTCTTGTCCTCAAACTTAACTAAGCCTCCAGCTGAATTGTTAGGTAATTGTTCTTGTAATTTGTTAGCTGTTATCATTCTTTCTTTTTCAATAACTGAAAGTTGGGCAACAAAATTGCGCAATTGCCTTATGTTTCCTGGCCAGTTGTATTCTTTTAAAACTTCAACTGCATCATCAGTAAGTCGTATTGGTGGGGTGTTGTATTGTTCAGCAAAGTCAGCTGCAAATTTTCTGAATAATAAATGAATGTCATCTCCTCTTTTTCTAAGTGCAGGTAATTGTATGCTTATGGTATTTAGACGGTAATATAAATCCTCACGGAATTTGCCTTGCTTAACAGCTTCAGGAAGATTTACATTTGTTGCTGCAATAATTCTAACATCAGTTTGTTGGGCTTTGGAAGACCCTACCTTTATTATTTCTCCATTTTCTAATACTCTTAATAACCTTGCTTGTGAGGCCATTGGTAATTCACCTACTTCATCTAAAAATATTGTCCCTCCATTTGCGGCTTCAAAGTATCCTTTTCTGCTGTCATGCGCTCCTGTGAACGAACCTTTTTCGTGTCCAAATAACTCACTGTCAATTGTCCCTTCAGGAATTGCACCACAGTTTACAGCAATATAAGGGTTGTGTTTTCTTTTACTATTCTGATGAATAATTTTTGGAATATTTTCTTTTCCAGTTCCACTTTCTCCTACAATTAAAATAGAAATATCAGTAGGGGCAACCTGCAAGGAAACATCAATTGCTCTTGCTAGTTTTGGGCTGTTTCCAATAATGCCGAACCTTTGTTTTGCTTGTTGACTATTCATAATTACAATACTTTACCTTTTAGGGTTGCTGATGTACATTCCTCAATTTTAACCATTACATAATCGCCTAATTTATGATTTTCTTTTTCAAAAATTACTGCTGAGTTATGAGTTGTTCTTCCGTAAAAATGTTGGTCTGATTTTTTTGAGAACCCTTCAATTAACACCTCATATGTCTCTCCTACTTTCGCTTCCATGTGCTGTAGAGCATTTGCTTGCTGTTTTTCAATAATCTCAGCTAATCTTCTTTGTTTTATGTCTGCAGGAACATTATCCTCCATTCTTGAAGCTGGCGTATTTGGCCTTACAGAATATTTGTACATGTATCCAAAGTCATAACCAACATAATCCATTAAGGATAGTGTTTCTTTATGGTCTTCTTCAGTTTCACTACAAAAGCCTATTATCATGTCCATTGAGATTGCACAATCAGGAATTCTGAGCTTAATCTCGTCAACTAATTTTAGGTACTTTTCTCTATCATACCCTCTATTCATAAGTTCCAATATGCGTGAACTTCCTGATTGAACAGGTAGGTGAATATGATCACAAATATTGTTGTGTTTTGCCATAGTTTCAATTACATCAATTCCCATATCTTGTGGGTTTGAAGTTGAAAAACGAATTCTTAATTTTGGATTTACTTGAGCTACTTTGTCCAAAAGATTAGCAAAAGTTAAGCTGTTTTCTTTTTTTGAATCAGTAGCTTTCTTAAAGTCTTTTTTTGCTCCTCCACCGTACCAAAGGTAGGAATCTACATTTTGCCCTAACAATGTAATTTCCCTATATCCATCATTGTATAAATCTTGACATTCTTTTAAGATGCTTTCCGGGTTTCTACTTCTTTCTCTACCTCTAGTGTAAGGTACAACACAAAATGTACACATGTTATCACACCCTCTTGTGATTGATACAAATGCAGTTACGCCATTTCCTCCTAAGCGAACAGGACTAATATCAGCATAGGTTTCCTCTAAGGATAAAAATACATTTACTGCTTTCTTTCCATCCTCAACTTGTGCAATTAAATTTGGCAAATCTCTATATGAATCAGGTCCAACTACAATATCTACTAATTTTTCTTCTTCAAGGAATTTTTCTTTTAAGCGTTCTGCCATACATCCTAAAACACCAACTAACATTCCAGGATTTTTATCTCTTTTGATAGAGTTATAGAATTCTAATCGTTTACGAACTGTAAGCTCTGCTTTTTCTCTAATTGAACATGTGTTCACAAAAACTAAGTCAGCTTCAGTAATATCTTTTGTTGTGGAAAAACCTTCATTAGTAAGAATGGAGGCAACAATTTCACTGTCTGAAAAATTCATTTGACAACCGTAACTTTCAATATACATTTTACGATTGGCTTTTTTATTTTCAGATAATTGTAAAACCTCTCCCTGTTTACTTTCATCAATATTTTTTTCTAACAACTTTTCTATGCTCATTTTTGTATCTTTGAAATGCAAAAATAGTAAAAAACTGACAATGTGGCAGTACATTATTTTACTTATATTATATATAATATAATGGAAACTGCCAAGTTTTTTTGATTTGTTTTATTCAAAAAAAGTTCCTTTAATTTGCAGCACATTTCTAAAACATATTAAAATGGCAAAGAACTTAGTGATTGTAGAATCACCCGCAAAGAAAAAGATAATACAAGGTTTTTTAGGAAAAGACTTTGTAGTAGAATCAAGTATTGGGCATATTAGAGATTTGCCTAAAAAAGGTGGGATGGCCATTGATATTGAAAATGGGTTTGAGCCTAATTATGTTATATCAGAAGATAAAACAAAGGTAGTTAGTCACCTTAAGAGTGTTGCAAAAAAAGCCGATACTGTTTGGCTTGCTACTGATGAGGATCGTGAGGGAGAGGCTATTGCATGGCACTTAACAGAGGCGTTAAAGCTAGATGCTAGCTCTACTAAAAGAATTGTATTTCATGAGATTACTAAGAAGGCAATTACTAAAGCAGTAGAAAACCCTAGAGTTTTAGATACTAATTTAGTTAATGCGCAACAAGCTAGGCGTGTATTAGATAGATTGGTTGGTTTTGAACTTTCTCCTGTTCTTTGGAGAAAAGTAAAACAAGGTCTCTCTGCTGGTCGTGTGCAATCAGTGGCTGTGCGTTTGATTGTGGAGCGTGAAAATGAAATTACGAACTTTACTCCTGTATCATCTTATAAAGTTGTTGCTTTTTTTATTAATAGTGATGGAAAGATAGTAAGATCAGAATTACCTCAAAGGTTTAAAGCGAATGAAGATGCTTATGCATTTATGGAAAAATGTAAAGATGCTACTTTTTCTGTAGGTTCTTTGGAGAAAAAGCCAGCAAAAAAATCGCCAACAGCACCTTTTACTACTTCAACATTACAGCAAGAAGCTTCTCGTAAATTAGGATTTTCAGTAAGTCAGACTATGATGGTGGCTCAGAAATTATATGAGGCAGGTAAAATCACTTACATGAGAACGGATAGTGTGAATTTATCTAATGATGCATTAGATGCTGCTGAAAAAGTAATTGGTTCTCTTTATGGGGATGAGTTTTCAAAAAGAAGAGTTTATACAGGTAAGTCAAAGGGAGCACAGGAAGCGCATGAGGCAATCAGACCTTCTTATATGGAAAATAAAACTGTAGATGGTGATAGTTCTCATCAAAGACTATACGATCTAATTTGGAAAAGAACCATTTCTTCTCAAATGGCAGATGCTCAGTTTGATAGAACAACTGTGAGAATTAATATTTCAACTACAGCAGAACAATTTGTTGCAAAAGGAGAGGTTATTACTTTTGAAGGGTTTATGAAAGTTTATTTAGAAGGAAAAGATGATGATAATGAAGAGCAAAAAGGTATGTTGCCAAAGCTTGAGGTTGGTGAGGCTTTAGGGCTTTCTGAGGCAGTTGCTTCTGAACAGTTTTCTCGTCCGCCAGCAAGATATGCTGAAGCAAGTTTGGTGAAAAAGATGGAGGAATTAGGTATTGGAAGGCCTTCAACTTATGCTGCAACTATTACTACTATCCAAAAAAGAGGATACATTGAAAAAGAAAGTCGTGATGGGGTAGGTCGTGTTTCTCAAATGATTGAATTGAAAGATGGAAATCTTACTAAAACAGAAAAAACTTCTATCACTGGAGCGGAAAATAAAAAGCTTTTCCCTACTGATGTTGGAATTGTTGTTACTGATTTTTTAGTGGAACATTTTTCTGATGTTATGGAATATAGTTTTACAGCATCTGTAGAAACTGAATTTGATGAGATTGCTGAAGGTAAAAAGGTTTGGAATGAAATGATAGCTTCTTTTTATGGAGGATTTAAAGAAAAAGTAGTGGATGTAATTGGTAATGTTGGTAAAGCATCAGGAGAAAGAGAATTAGGAAATGACCCTGCAAGTGGAGAGAAGGTATTTGCTCGTATTGGTCCTTTTGGCCCCATGGTTCAAATGGGTGAAAAACAAGAAGATGAAAATGCTCCAAAACCTAAATTTGCTTCTTTGCTTAAAGGACAAACTATACAGACAATTACTTTGGATCAGGCAATGGATTTATTTAAATTACCAAGAACAGTAGGAGAGTGGGAAGGTAAGGAAATTGTAGCTTCAGTAGGAAGATTTGGCCCGTATTTACGCTATGATGGTAAATTTACTTCTATCAAAAAAACAGATGAAGAAGATCCTTTGACTATTGCCTTAGATAGATCAATTGAATTGATAAAAATTAAGATTCAGGCAGATAAAGATAGATTAATTTCTAATTTTGATGGCGATCCTTTAATTCAAGTATTGAATGGTAGGTACGGTCCTTTTATTCAGGTATCTCCTCCAAAAGGGAAAAAGATAAATGTTAAAATACCAAAAGGAACTGAGCCAAAAGATTTAACTAGAGAGGAATGTATTACTTTATGGGAGAATCAGCCTGCTAAAAAACCTAGAGGAAAGAAAAAATAATGATTGAATTACACTCCTATTTTAAACCCTTAAGTTCTGGCATTTATGCTGAAAAGGATAGGTGGGGAACTACACAGATAGGGCGTTTAATTGATTCACATACTGCTAGTCATTTTCCGGATGTGAAATTTGCTGAAATTGCAATTTTTAATGTTCCTGAATATGAGGGTTCAAAAAATAAGTTTGCCAATCAAGATTGTAAGATAAGAGCTTCTTTTTATCATTTACATCAAGAAAAATTACCAAGAATTGTTGATTTAGGTACTTTGCAATTAATGCCAACTCGTAAAGAGTCATTCAAAATAATTCAAGATGTTTGTGAGGCTTTATTGCATGATGGAGTAATTCCTGTTATTATTGGTGGTGGGCATGATATTTCATATGCAGTTTATAAAGCTTATGCTTCCTTGGAAAAATACATTACACTTACTTCTGTTGATAAAAGTTTTGATATTGGCTTAGAGGAAGATAAACTAGCATCTTATTCTCATTTGGGAAAGATGATAAGTCATAAGCCTAGTCATTTATTTCATTATGTTAATTTAGGATATCAATCCTATTTTGTTTCAAGTATGGCTACAGAAATGTTAAAGAGAATGAATTTTGATATTGTTAGATTAGGAGATTTGAAAGCTAATTTTCAGGAGGTAGAGCCTGTTATGAGAAATACTGATTTTTTAAGTTTTGATATTTCAGCAATTCAATTTGCTTATGCTGAGGCTAATTCTTATGCTTCTCCTAATGGGTTGAATGGGGAAGATGCTTGTAAAATTATGCGCTATGCTGGAGTGAGCGATAAATTGTCAGCTGTTGGTTTGTTTGAGTATGATCAGGAATTAGATGCTAATAATCAAACTGCACAATTATTGGCACAGATGATTTGGTATTTTGTTGATGGGTATAAAATGCGGAAGCAAGAGTTAAATCCTAATTTAAAAAACTGCATAAAATACACGGTTGCATTTGAAGATGGTAAAAACGAAATTATTTTTTATAAGAGCCAAAGTAGTGGAAGGTGGTGGATGGGTGTTCCTTTTAAAAAGCAGGGTGAAAAACAACTGCAAAATTACTTTGTAGCTTGTTCATATCGTGATTATGAAGTGGCAAATCAAGGTGAAGTACCTGAAAGATGGTTAAAAACTTATAATAAGTTTATCTAATTAAACACCTTGATAGTTAGAATAATAGGTGTAAAATGTAGCTTAATATTTCCTTGAACACATAAGATAGTCGTTAGTAATTAGTAGGCTTAATTAAAATTTGTTTATTTTAGCGCCAAAAATTTTCAATAGTTAATCATAATATGAAGAAAATATTTATTCTAATCTTAGGGGTGTTATCAGTAATAACTGTTTCGGCACAACAAGACCCGCAATTCAGTCAGAATATGTTTAATAAGTTAGCAAATAACCCTGGTTTTGCTGGAAGTAGAGGTGTTGTTGCTACATCTGTTTTGCATAGGTCGCAATGGATGGGGTTTGGTGAGGATGGAGGGGCTGCTGCTTCAACTCAGAATTTTAGTATTGATGCAGAATTACCATTCTTGTATGGTGGTGTTGGTTTAAATGTTGTGAAGGATAATATAGCTGAATTTAGTAATCTAGGATTACAAGCTTCTTATGCTTATCGTACAGAATTAGGAGTTGGGCAGATTGGTATGGGGATGTCAGTTGGAATGTATCAGAGTGGGATAAATGGAGGAGCTTTAAAATCTGCTCAAAGTGGTGATCCTGTTATTCCTACTGGTGATGTTCAAGGTTCAAGCTTGGATATAGGTGCTGGTATTTATTATAATACTCAGGATGTTTATGTTGGTCTTTCTTCTGCACATATGACTGAACCAAAAATTGAATGGAGTGATGGACAAGATTTTGATTTGACAAGGCATTATTTTTTAATTGCGGGTTATTATCATGAATTGAATCCAGTACTTTCTTTAAATCCTTCAATTTACTTGAAATCTGATGGTGCAACTTCACAATTAGATATTAATACAAATTTGATATACAATAATAAGATGTGGGGTGGCGTTAGTTATAGGTTGGATGAAGGGCTAATTTTATTGGCTGGTATGAATGTGAATGAGGATTTAAGATTTGGGATAGGTTATGATGTGACAATGGTTAATCCAATGGGTAATTCTTTAGAAGTTATGTTGGGCTATAACTTTAAGATAAATTATGACAAGCCTGTTTCAAAATATAAAAACCCAAGGTTCTTATAAAAGTAGATTTAACTCACGAAAGTGATAAATAAATATGAATATGAAAAAAGTAATATTATTAAGTTCAGTAGTGGCACTATTAAGTGCTTGTGGTGGTTCTGGAAATGGAGAACTAATCGGAACACAGAATAGACAAATTTGGAATCCAACAGACCCTTATGGGATGGTATTTATTCCGCAAGGAAGTTTTAATATGGGACCTTCTGATCAAGATGTTCCATTTGCAAATGTTACAGCTTCAAAGACTGTTTCTGTTGGAGCGTTTTACATGGATGAAACTGAAATCACAAACAATGAATACCGCCAATTTGTAAATTGGGTAAAGGATTCTTTAGCGCATACTATTTTGGGTGAGGCAGGAATTGAAGGGCATTTGATTGAGGAAGATAAATACGGTAATTTTTTAGAGCCTGCTAAAATTGATTGGAGTACTAAAATAAGATGGAATGATCCTGAAGTAAGAGAAATTCTGGAAGAAGAAATGTATTTGCCAGAGCATGAAAGGTTAAATGGAAGAAGAGAATTTGATACAAGAAAGTATGTTTATAAATATCAAGTTTTAGATGTTCAAGCAGCTGCTAACAAAGCAAAAAGAGAAGGTGATGCTCCGGGAAAAAGAGATAGAAGTGAGTTCTTATCTGAAATTGAAGTTTCAATTTTTCCAGATACATTAACTTGGATTCATGATTATGCATATTCTTTTAATGATCCTTATACTAAAAACTATTTTCATCATCCTGCTTTTGATGATTATCCAGTAGTAGGAATTAACTGGAAACAAGCAACTGCTTTTACAAAATGGAGAACACAAATGATGAATTCTTTTTTAAGAAAGATCAATCAGCCTACATTGCCAGAATTTAGATTGCCTTCTGAGTCAGAATGGGAATACGCTTCAAGAGGTGGTTTGGATTTTTCACCTTACCCTTGGGGAGGTCCTTATACTCGTAATATTAAGGGTTGTTTCTTAGCTAACTTTAAGCCTTTAAGAGGGAACTATACTGCTGATGGTGGTATAAAAGCAATTAAAACAGCATCTTACAATCCTAATGGTTATGGATTATATGACATGGCGGGAAATGTTGCTGAATGGACATCAAATGCTTATGACGAATCAGCATTCTCGTATTCACATGATATGAATGCAGATTACCATTATAATGCAAATGAGGGTGATCATGCAGTATTAAAAAGAAAATCAATTAGAGGAGGGTCATGGAAAGATATAGCTTATTTTATCCAAACAAGTACACGAACTTTTGAATATCAAGATACAGCTAAAAGTTACATTGGGTTTAGATGTGCAGTTGATTTCCTTGGTAGAGATAAAAAAGATTTTGAATAAAAAATAAGTAATTAAACAATAACTAAAAAAAAGAAAGATTATGGGATTAGCTAATATGACAGAAGCAAAATGGTACAAAACAATGATGCCAAAATTATATGGCTGGGGAGCAGCCTTAGTAATTATTGGAGCATTATTTAAGATTGAACATTTGCCTGGAGCTTCTATAATGCTTATTATTGGACTAACTACTGAGGCAATTATTTTCTTTTTCTCTGCATTTGAAAAACCACATGTGGAAACAGATTGGTCTTTGGTTTATCCTGAGCTTGCTCATATGGAAGATGCTAATTCAGTAAAGCGTCCAGCTCAACAATTAGATGATGCTTTAGCGAAAGCTAAAATTGATAATGAATTAGTGGAGAGCTTAAATGAAGGGTTAAGGTCTTTTGGTGAATCAGCTAAACAATTGAATGAAACGATTTCGGCTGCTTCAGGTATTTCAGAATATAATAGTCAAATTCAAGAAGGTGTTAAGAATATGAATGCAATGAATTCATTGTATGAATTGCAATTGCAAGCTTCTAATCAGCAAATGGAGGCTACTACATTGTTTTTGCAAAACTTACAATCTTCTGTTGAGGATTCTAAAAAATTCCAGGAACAAGTAAGTAGTTTGGCTGAAAATTTAGAGCAATTGAATGAAGTATATGGAAATATGCTTACGGCAATGAATCCAAACAAATAATCATCAGTAATTATTAATTAATAAATAAAATTATATGGCTGGAGGAAATGTGTCCCCAAGACAGAAGATGATTAATATGATGTATTTAGTGCTAACAGCTCTACTTGCATTAAATGTGTCAAAGGAAGTGTTAAACTCTTTCTTTGAAGTTAATTTAGGAATAGAAAGATCAACAACAAATTTTAACGCTAAGAACGGAGATACATATGCTGCTTTTGATGCGGCTGCAGAGTTAAATAAAATTAAGGCTGGTCCTTTTAGAGATCAAGCTTATGAAGTGAAAACAAAAGCAGATGCTCTTGTAGAATTTATTCAAGAGATGAAATATAATCTTGTTTTAAAAGCTGATAAACATGTTTATTTAGGAAATCAAAATGAATTAATAGATGCTGATGGTGATTTAATTGAGGAAAAAGCAATTGAACTTCCTTGGGAGGAATTAACTTCTCTTCAAAAAAAGATGACAATTGGAAATTTATCTGTTAAAGATGACAGACATACATCTGGTGTTTTGTTTTATGATAATAAAAGAAAAGAAAATGTTGCTACTCAATTAAAAGAAAATTTTCTTATTTATAAAGATTTTATTTTAGCTATTGCTGGATCAAATGAAGCTTTAGTTTCTACAATTAATGAAACTTGTAATCTTGATGATAAGAAAGGGAAAGGAGGTAAGAAACAAAAATGGGAAATGTATAATTTCTATGATATGCCAGCAGTTGGTGCTTTAACTTTATTGTCTAAGATGCAATCAGATGTTCGTAATACTGAAGCAGATATCATAAATATGTTAAGAGAAAATATTGATGCAGGATCTTTAAAATTTACTTCAGCAGAAGGAATACAGATACCAAATTCTAATTTTGTTTTGAAGGGAGATTCCTTTAGAGCACAAATATTTATTGCAGCAAAAGACACTACACAAGATCCAATGATTTATGTTGGAGAATACGATTCATTAGGAGGGGGGAAGTATGAAATGATTGGTGATTATGAAACAGTAAAAGTTGTAAATGGTAAAGGAATGTTTGCAAAACGAGCAACTTCAGAAGGAAATCAAAAGTGGGGAGGTTTAATCTCTATGAAAACTTCAAGCGGAACTAAAACATATCCTTTTAGAGGGCAGTATTTAGTTGCAGCAAAAACAGCAGTTGTTTCCCCTACAAATATGAATATCTTATATTTAGAGGTTGATAATCCTCTTAAAATTTCTGTACCAGGATATACAGCAGGAGAAATTTCAGCAGTTATAAATAATGGAAAAGTTTCAGCAGTTAAAAAATCATTAGGAGAATATTCTGCTCGTCCTTCTAAAAAAGGAAAGGCTATGGTTTCTTTGTTTGCTGAGGTTGATGGGAAGCGTACAAAAATGGGGCAAATGGAATTCAGGGTTAAAGAAGTTCCACCACCAAAAGCAAAGGTTCAGTTTGCATTAGATGTGAATGGAACTACAGTAATTGATAAAATGAAAATGGTAAATGCTGGTGGATTAGGTGCTGAATTAAAGGATTTTGATTTTAAAGGTGTTAGATATGTGATTACTTCTTACCGATTGTCAGGGGTTTACAAAGGAGAGCAAATGAAGGAAGATGCTAAAGGACCAAAGTTTACATCTAAGATGATCAATATTATAAAAAATACTAAGGCAGGAAATGCAATAACAATTTCTAATATTAAGGCAAAAAGGGTAGATGCAAAAAACACTGCAGTTCGTCCTTTAGATCCTTTAGTAATAGAAATAAAATAACATAAAATTATGAAAAAATTAATCTTATTATTAGTAACGACTACTCTTTGTTTAGTAGGAGTGAATGCGCAAGATGTGTTAACTACAGAAGAAATGAATTCTGTTTATAAAAAAGAAAAACATCATAACAAAAGAGTGCAGCAATATGCTCCTTTGCGTCAAGCTGATGTAATGTGGTCTCGTAAGATTTGGAGAGAAATTGATTTGCGTCAGAAAATTAACCATCCTTTTTATTATCCTGAAAATGACGGGGTTGCTCATACGATTGAAGACCGTAAAAGTTTAATTGATGTTATTTATTCTGCAATATTAGAAGGAAGTATTACTGCTTACGGTAATGCAGCTATGGATGATGAGTTTAGAGAGGAAATGTCACAAGAAGATATCACGAAAATTGGTGGAGCAAAAGAAGAGCTGATTGAAGTGATTGACTGGGATGCTGTAGCAGAAGGAGCAGATCCTGAAGAGGCAAAAACTACTAGGGTTAACAAGACAGCTTTTGATAGAAATTCAGTAAAAAAATGGAGGCTGAAAGAAGAATGGTTTTTTGATAAACAAAGATCTGTAATGGATGTGCGTATTATTGGAATGGCTCCTTTACAAGAAGATAGAGATGAAGTAAACGGACAATTATTAGGTACTTTTTCTCCTTTATTTTGGGTGCATTTCCCAGAAGCAAGAGAGATTTTGATTAATGCAGAAGTATTCAACTTAGTGAAGAATAATGCTGAAAGAAGAACATATGATGATATTTTCTGGAAAAGAATGTTTGGAAGTACTATCGTAAAAGAATCTAGTGTTATGGATAGAAAAATTAATGAGTACATGGTAGGGCTTGATGCTTTATTAGAAGCAGAACGTATTAAAACAGAAATCTTTAATATTGAACATGATCTTTGGGAGTATTAATCTCAATGAATAATATAAAAATAAAAGCCCCTTTGGGGCTTTTTTAATTTGGAAAAAGAATATAAAATAGCGATTATTGGTTTGGGGTATGTAGGCTTGCCTTTGGCTTTGGCCTTTGCTAAACATTATAAGGTGGTTGGCTATGATGTTAATGCAGAGCGAGTAGGACAGTTGAATAAAGGTGTAGATGCTAATTTAGATGTTGAAGTAGAAGTCAATTCAAATTTGATATTTAGTAATAATGAAAATGATTTAAAAAAGTCTAATATTTATATCATTACTGTTCCTACTCCTGTTGATAAAGATAATGTCCCTGATTTAACTTCTTTAAAATCTGCTTCTGAGCTTGTAGCAAATTCTTTGCAAAAAGGGGATATTGTTATTTATGAATCGACTGTTTACCCTGGAGTAACTGAAGATATTTGCGTACCAATTCTTGCTAAAATTTCCGGACTTTCCTATAATCATGAATTCTATTGTGGCTATAGCCCTGAACGAATAAGCCCAGGGGCTGAAAAATATACTCTAGAGAATGTTGTTAAGGTTACAAGTGGGTCTACATCAAAAGTGGCTGATCTAGTGGATGATTTGTACAAAAAAATTATAAAAGTTGGAACTTATAAAGCCCTTTCAATTAAGGTTGCGGAGGCTGCAAAAGTGATTGAAAACACGCAAAGGGATGTTAATATTGCTTTGATGAATGAGTTGGCAATGATGTTTGATAAGATGGACATCAATACCTCTGAGGTGTTAAGTGCTGCCAAATCAAAGTGGAATTTTTTAGATTTTAAACCAGGATTAGTTGGTGGACATTGTATAGGGGTTGATCCTTATTATTTGTTGCATAAATCAGAAGAGATGGGGTATAAGCCGACACTGCTACATTCATCAAGAACAATAAATAATAATGTAGCTTCATTTATAGTTGATAAAACAATCAAGTTAATGATTGATGCAGATAAAGAAATTAAAGGCGCTTCAGTGTTGATTATGGGCTATACTTTTAAAGAGAATTGTGCAGATACGCGTAACACAAAAGTGAAAGATATTATGGATGGATTAGAAAGTTATTCTTGTAGGGTTTCTGTTTTTGATCCTTACCTTTCAGTTGATTTTGGTGGTAATTTTATTGGTAGCCCATTCTTAGGTGAAAAGAGATATGATGCTATTATTGTTGCTGTATCTCATAATAAATTTATAGAATATACTACTAACGATTTTAAGCAGTTATCCAATGGAAAACTTGTACTTTTGGACATTAAAGGGATTTATAAGGAATCCTCTTGGAAATTTTAAAAAATAAAAAATGACAGAAGAATTAAATTTAAGTGAATTATTTTCTAATCTTGTTAGGTTCATATCAAGAAATAGTAAACTTCTTATAATATTCACTGGAATTGGTGTGATTTGTGTGGTTGGTTATCAGAAATTAAAAACGCCATATTATCAAACAAAAGCAATTTGCATGTCAGGTATTTCAGAATATGAAAGGCAGGAGCAGGTTGAGGATTTAAGTCAAAGAACAGCTATTGATCTAATAAATCATTTACAAATTAATATTGAAAATGAAGATTATTCTGCTTTGGCAATATCACTAGGTGTAGATGTTGATATGGCGTCAACTTTAAAAAATATTGAGGCCGAACAATTGTATCAACAAGATTTAAATGAGAAATTTTACGCGCTTAATAAATTTGAAATTTTATTGTCAACCTTTGATAATACTAGTATTGTTAGATTGCAAGAGGGTTTAATTTATTATTTTTCAAATAATACTTTTATTAAACAATACCATAGCAGTTATTTAGCTTCAAATACTAAAATAATTAATGACATTAATTTAGAGATAGAGGTTTTAAAAGATATGCGAATTGAGGGTGCGAAAAATAACTTAGATGTAAGTTCTGTTAATATTGTAAGTGGACAGAATGGAAAGGTGATCAGTAATCAAATTGTTGTTTTAAGTCAGATTAGAGAGGATTTAAAAACTAAGCAAGCCTTATTAAAACCATTAGTTTTTGTTCAAAGTTTTGCTAAAGTAAATCAAAAAGAAGATGATGTTTTGATTTTAGGAGTTTTAGGGGCAGTTCTAAGTTTTATTCTTGGATTATTTGTTGCTTTGGTAAAAGAAGTTAAAATTGTTAAAAGTATTTAATATGAAAGTTAGTATTGTAGGGTCAGGATATGTAGGTTTAGTTGCAGCAGCATGTTTTTCAGAAATGGGAAATCAAGTAGTATGTGTTGATGTTGATAGTCAAAAGATAGAAAAATTGAAAGCAGGTGTTATTCCAATTTATGAGCCGGGATTATCAACTTTAGTATCAGAGAATTTTACTAAAGGTTCTTTAGAATTTACAACAGAAATTTCTGAAGCATTATCTATTGCAGAAGTTGTTTTTATTGCTGTTGGTACTCCTATGGGTGCTGATGGTTCGGCTGATTTGAAATATGTTCTTCAAGTTGCACAATCTATAGGTAAAAATATGCAACATCATTTAGTAGTGGTAGATAAATCAACTGTTCCTGTTGGAACGGCTGATAAGGTTAAAGAAACGATTCAATTAGCTTTGGATAATCGGAATTCAAGTCTAACTTTTAGTGTAGTTTCTAACCCTGAATTTTTAAAAGAAGGAGCTGCAATTAAAGATTTTATGCACCCAGATAGAGTTGTTGTGGGGGCTGATAACGAAAAGGCTATGCAAATAATGCGTAATTTATACGCTCCATTTACTTTGAGTAATGATAGGTTTATTGGAATGGATATTCGTTCGGCTGAAATGACAAAATATGCTGCTAATGCTATGTTGGCTACAAAAATCTCTTTTATTAATGAAATTGCTAATATTTGTGAAAGTGTTGGTGCTGATGTAAATCAAGTTCGTACAGGTATTGGAAGTGATAAACGAATTGGTTATCAGTTTATTTATCCTGGTTGTGGTTATGGTGGGAGTTGTTTTCCAAAGGATGTACAAGCATTAGTTAATATTGCTAATGATCATGGATATAATCCAGAATTAATTTCATCTGTAGAACTTGTAAATAAGGCTCAGAAGCAAGTTTTGTTTTCTAAATTAGTCAGTCAGTTAGGTGATAATTTAGAAGGAAAGAAAATTGCAGTATGGGGCTTGTCTTTCAAACCTGAAACTGATGATATGAGAGAGGCGCCATCTATTAATTTAATTCAATCAATAGTAGATGCTGGAGGGGAAGTAAGCGCTTATGATCCAAAAGCTATGCGTGAAGCAGCATTTTACTTAAAAGATGTAGAGGTTAACTATTGTAATGATAAATATTCAGTTTTAACAGGTGCAGATGCTTTGGTTTTAGTTACTGAATGGAAAGAGTTTAGAAGTCCTGATTTTGAGACAATAAAAGAAAAAATGAGAGGCAATCTTTTTATTGATGGAAGAAATCAGTTTAAGAAAGAATTTATTGAAAGTAAAGGGATTAGGTATCTTCAAATTGGTGTAAAAGCATAACTGTATGCATTTAAAGAATTTTTTTGGTTCTCAATTGCTAAAAGATTTTTCTAATCTATTTTTTGCTAATATTTTCCAAAAAGTTCTTGGTTTGATAAGAGAATTAGTTATTGCTTTTTTTCTTGGGTCTTCAATTTTATATGCAAATTTCCTTTTATTGAGAATTGTTGCTGATTTTTTTTCTCAAATAACAGCAGGAAATGCATTAAAGGCTAATTTATTGCCAAAGTTTACAAAGCTGTATGAAAAAAATAAAGAGGTTTCACTGAAAGAAGTATTTAGGTTTTCACAGCAATCATCAGTTTATTTATTTATAATCAGTCAAGTTATTCAAACTGCTGTTATCTTCTACCTAAATTTAGAGAGTAATTTATTATTTTTTGGTGTATCTCTAGTCTTAAGTTTTAGCATTTGTTTTAACTTTATCAATACTATTTTTCTTACTGTTTTTCAGGCAAGAGGCTTATTTCTAAGATATTCCTATGCTTCAGTAACCAATTCATTAGTGTTTACTTTATTAGTTTACCCTTTAATTAGTTTTGTTTCTGTTATTGGTTTGGCTTTGAGTAGATTGGCGGCTATACTAAGTGTGTATTTTTCTTTTGTTAGACCCTTAAAAAAAGAAAATACTGGTTTTGAAGTTAGATTAAATCATTCAGATTTTAATTTCCCAACTCTGATTCTTGGTAATTTTGCAAATATTATAATTATCTCCTCTCGCTTTGTTGCGGGTACTGATGGTTCAAATAGTATAACTTTCTTTATGTATGCAGTTGTTCTTCTTAACGCATTGATGACAGCTGTTATCGGAAATGTAAGTACAATTTTACTAAGAAAAATCGCAATTAAGAAAAATACAAAATTGATGATATACTCTTTGTTAACATCTGTATTTGTAGGATTACTTATGGTTGTAGGGTTGTATTTTTATAGTGCAGAAGTAGTTAAGTTTGTTTACTTAAGAGGTGCTTTTAATATTGCTGATGTACAACAGACATCAGCATATTTATATGAATTAAGTTTTGCTTTTTTACTGCTGTTTGTTTCAACTATTTTGTTTCAGCCCTACCTAACTTTATCGATAGAACAAACAAGAAAGGAGAGATTAGGTATGGTAGTCTTATTTTTGCTAAGTATAGCTTTTTCTGTAATCTTTGCTCAAATTAACTCATTTACATCAAAAGAAGGTGCATTTTTGATGATGTATATCTCCTCAACAATTACAGTAGCTCTTTCTGGGTATTCATATTTTAAATATATTCAATATGGGAGGTAGATCTATTTTATCTTGGGTTTTTACGCTTTCTGCTTGTGCAATTTTAGCAATTGGCAGAATTTATGATGAAAGGTTATCTATTTTAGATGTTAATTTTTCAGTGATTATTAGCGTCTTTTATTTGTTTTCAGCTTTAGCTATTTTATTTACTATTAGTAGCTTGAGTATTAATAAAACAAAATTTATTTTCTACCTTTTTTACTTTTCTTGTTTAGTTATGACTCCTATTATTTGGATTTTTTTTGGAGTAAATGGATATGGTACTGAAAAGTATTTTAATTTCTTATTAATTATTATTCCAATTTCTATAATTATTTTAGAAAAGTATGAATTAAAAGATGTGTTTTATATATTATTAATACTTGTTGGGGTAAGTTGCTTCCTTGCTCTTCTAGCATTGTTTGGATTAGCATCATCTGATAGAGTAGATGGTAGAATGGCTGCACTTGGTGGTGGTCCTATTGTATTTGCAAGATGGATGGGATTAGGTTTAATTGTGCTATTTTTTATGCCATTAAAGAATAAGAAGTTATATAAGTATATTATGATAGGTGTGTTTTTTATCTTAGCGTTAGCTAGTGGGAGTAGAGGTCCTATACTATCTTTGTTTGTTACATTTTCAATATTTGTTTTCTTGAATTTTAATAGAGTATTTGTAAAGCTTTTAGTTTCAATTCTTTTTGTTATTAGCATGCTTTTTGTCTCAGGTGCAGGTAAACAAATAAGTGAGTTTGGTGGTTTTGATAGAGTATTTATGAATATTTCAAAAAAGGGAGGAAGTAAGCAATCAACAGGGGCTCGGATGGATTTAGCTTTAGGGTCTCTAGTTTTATTTCAAAACTATCCTTTAGGTGTTGGTGCGGGAAATTGGAAATCTACAGTAAATGATATTCGGCCAGACCATTTAATTAAACTAGACTATCCGCATAACTTATTCTTTGAAGTAGGAAATGAGTATGGTGTTTTTGTGTTATTAATTCTAATATTTACCTTGTTATATGTTGCAAGTATGAGTTATAAAAAAATGTTAAAATATAGAAAGCATACCACATTATATCCTGTTTTGTTTTACTTGTTTATTTTTTTCTTTCTTAATTCATTAGTAAGTGGTATGATAAATGACTCTAGAATTCTTTTTGTAATTATGTCTATGATTTTAATTACTAAACCTCTGATTATTACCGAAAATAAGAAGCAATCTTTTTTATTATGAAAAATGTAAAAGATATTGCGGTTATAATTTCAACTTTTGATGGGGCTAAGGATTTATGGAAACCTCTTGAACTTACCTATAAAAAATTCTGGGCAGATTGTTCTTTTCCTATTTACCTCACAACTAATTATGAATCTCCATCACTTGACTTTTTTTCACCGCTTACTATCGGAAAAGAAATGTCATGGTCAGATAATTTAATTAAAAGTTTAATGAAAATTGAACAAGAATATGTATTGTTAACTTTTGATGATTTATTTTTAGTTGATAAGGTTGATGATCAAAAAATTAAAAACTTGATGAATATTGCAATTGATAGAGAGTATAATTATCTTCAGTTTTATCGTTCAATTTCTGGAGGTAAAAGTATAGGTGAAGGATTGTTCAAAAAGTCAAAGGCTGCTAAGTATAAAAACTCAACTATTTGGTCGTTTTGGAAAAAAGAGGTTTTAATTAGTTTGTTAAAAGAAGATGAAAATGCTTGGGAATTTGAGATTAAGGGTAATGTTAGATCGGCTGAATTAGATGGTTTTTATTCAACAAAGTCAAATATGATTCCTTTTGTTAATGGAGTGATTAAGGGAGTTTGGAATCCGATTGTAAAAAGTAAAATTAAAAATCTTGGGATAGAACTTTGTGATAGTCGTAAATCTTTATCATTTTTGGAGTCAATAAAATATCAAATTAGATATTTTCAGTTTGATGTTTATACTTATATAATTCGTATAATTTATTAGGAAAATGAGTCAATGGAGAAAATATAATGGAGCAATTATTCCTATTTCAGCACCTCATCTTTCAGTAGAGATAAATAAAAAGACAATAAAAAAAATATTAGCAGAAAATAAAGCATATTTTGCAAGGTGGACTTCCGATTTTGATTATGCTAAAAAAACAGATTTTTGGTTTATTATAAAAGATAGATTTGAAGGGCTTGAAGAATTAAGTTCAAATACCAGAAAAAGTATAAGAAAGGGATTGAAAAATACTGTTGTACAACTTGTTCCTAAAAAAGTAATTGTAGAATTAGGTTATGAAGTATATAAAGAAGCTTTTAAGAGGTATCTTGCTAAGCATTCAATGAAATCCAAAGTGCAATTTGTAAAAGAAATAGAAAGTTTAGAAGGGCAATGGGATTTTTGGGGTGTCTTTAATAAGCAAGGAAAACTTATTGGATATAGTCAGAATAGAATTGTTGATGGGTTTTGTGATTATTCAACAACAAAATTTCATCCAGATTTTCTAAAGTTAAGAATTAGTGATGTTTTATTTTATTCTATGACTGATTATTATTTGAATGAAATGAAACTAAAATATGTTTGTGGTGGCACTAGAAGTATATTGCATGAAACAAATATTCAGAAAGAATATATTAGAAAATTCAAATTCAGAAAAGCCTATTGTAGACTGCATGTTGAATATAGTCTGATGCTAAGATTTATAGTAATGTTTATATACCCTTTAAGATTTGTGTTTAATAGATTTAATAATAAATTTGCGCTAAAAATTACAGCTCTTCTTTTGCAAGAAAAAATAAGAAGAAGCTTTTTATAAACAATGAGTGCATTAGTATCTATAATTACCCCTTCTTATAATTCTGCTAGATTTATAAATGACTGTGTTAGTTCGGTATTGGAGCAAACTTACACTAATTGGGAATTAATAATTATTGATGATGATTCTGATGATAATTCAAAAGAGTTAATCAGTGATTTTGCTTCAAAAGATAATCGTATCAAATTTGTGTTTTTAACTGAAAATATTGGTGCAGCTGGAGCTAGAAATATTGCATTTGAGAAAGCAGAAGGAAGGTATATTGCTTTTTTAGATTCTGATGATATTTGGAAAAAGGAAAAATTAGCAAAGCAAATTGATTTTATGCAGTCTAATAATATTGCATTTTCTTTTTCCTCTTATGAGCCAATGTCTGAAAATGGAAAGGAAATTTTTAAAGAAATTAAGGCTCCTTTGAAAATGAGTTATAATTCTTACCTTAAAAATACTATAATTGGTTGTCTTACAGTAGTGCTGGATAAAGAAAAGGTAGGTGATGTTAAAATGCCCAATTTAAGAACATCTCAAGATATGGCACTTTGGCTGTCAATTATGAAAGGTGGAATTGATGCTTATGGGATTGAGAAAAGTCTTGCATATTATAGAATTGTTGGCAACTCTAATACCTCTAATAAGTTTAAGGTTATTCAAGGGGTATGGAAGATTTATAGAGAGAAAGAAAAACTAGAATATTTGAAAAGTGTTTGGTGTTTCTTGAATTATGCATTTAATGCTGTTAAAAAAAGGATATAATGATTAAAAGACTTTTTGATTTTACTAGTGCTTTTTTTGGGTTAATAATTTTATTTCCATTATTAATTATTGTTTCAATAATAATAAAGATGACGTCTAGAGGTGCAGTTTTTTATAAGCAAGAAAGAACGGGTAGAAATGCTGAGATATTTACCATTATCAAATTTAGAAGTATGGTTGAAAATCATGGAGATGATAATACTGTAACTGTAAGTGGTGATCAAAGAATAACAAAATTTGGTGCTTTTATAAGAAAGTATAAGAT
>Ga0257120_1000885_pt1 | contig 21103 bp, 20 predicted proteins | sample SI106_10metaG_FD_190153 | JGI IMG/M metagenome (GOLD analysis project Ga0257120, IMG submission 190153) | Marine microbial communities from Saanich Inlet, British Columbia, Canada - SI106_10 | ecosystem: Environmental > Aquatic > Marine > Inlet | place: Canada: British Columbia | collected... | reverse complement strand
CCGGAGAGATTTCTGTAGAGAAAATGAATACTCTTTTTAGGTTGGATAAATTAACCCCGGACAGTGCTAAAGTTAAGAGAAACACTATTATCAAAAATTTGAACTCCAAGGGGAAAGTGAAAATATCTCGATATCAAGATCCCTCAGATAGGCGGAGGGTCGTATACACCGTCAAGAAGAACTAGCGTTAACAATTTATAATTATCGCTAATTCAGTCTTATTGCAATACAATCTGCTTTATAGCGAGGCCGACATCGTTCTGATATTTCAAAATATAGCAACCTCTCGGTAATTTTGAGATGTCGATAATTGAAAGAGGTTTATTAGGCGTCTCTTTAAAAACAAGCTTACGTGAAGCGTCCATCAATTCCAACCGAGCGTTGCCAGAAGGAGTCCTGGCAAACTCAATGCTCAACACATTAGTTGCAGGGTTCGGATAGGCAGAAAAGACGTTTTCATCCAGTTCTTCCAAACCTTGAGGAATAGAGATGACGAATAAAGAGGCTTCACCTTCACAGCCGTATTCGTCTGTTACCGTTAGTGAAAAAACACCTGTTTTCCATGTGGTAATTTCTATGTCATCGTCTCCATTGCTCCATAAATATGTCTGATAACCTTCGTCCGCAGTCAATTTGGTTTTCCAGCTTTTGGTATAGGATTGCATCACATTCGGTACGGGTGGAGGATGGAAAATAACCTCTAAAGTATCGCTTGCTTGACAGCCAATGCTATTCGTAACGGTAAGGTAATAGGTGCCATTCTCCATTACTGAAAATGATGTTGTATCGGAAATGGACGTCCATCCTGGACTGTCCCAGATGTATGTGGTGAAGTTAGTTGCTGTACCGAACTCCATGGTATCTCCCTCGCAGCCATTCGCGGGATTTCCAGGATAAAAATCTATTTCGGGCAGGGGCACGACTTCTAGCCAACCCGTATCAGCATTAACACAACCTGTTGCTGTATCAGTCATGGTCACTCTAACTTGATCTGTTGTTGTTTTGGTGATCATGCTACTTGTAGAGCCATCACTCCAAGCAAATAGACATGAACTGCATATCCCTGCATAACTTCGAGTCTGACCTTCACAGATAGTATCGTCAGAAACCGTGCTAATTGGTGCAGGTATCACATTAATTTGAGTACGCGCCACGGCTCCGCAAAGTGTAGTTGGATCATATGCTGTTACGCTATAAACCCCATTTTGATTTGCAACCACGGTGGCGGTAGAGTCTCCAGTATTCCAAGCAAAATTCACCCCAGACGAATTTGAAGTTGCCGTCAGCGTGGTCTGATCACCCTCACAAAAAGTAGTGTCTGCTGGTAGCGGATTTATGGTCGGCTTGTTCGGCCCGCAGCATCCGTAAACATCAAAAACCACATCTGGATACTGAACGTTAACACAGCTATTATCTGTGATATCTGTCCAAGAAGTGCAACCTGCGTTCCAAGCTCCACCTGGGTTTTCCCATTTAGCCTCTTCACCATATCCGCTGCTTTCCAAATACCAATACCAGACACCTTGATCAGTGATATAATTCTTTCGAGCCGAGGCAGCTAACCAATAAGAACCAGCAGTTAATTGTAAGGGTGTATTCCAAACAGCCTTAATAGCACCATCTCCATCTTGATCTAAGTTTACTTGAAAAACGTTAGTATAAACAGACGACCCTATTGCGCCATTGTTGTTCTCATAAATGGTGATGTTCATGCCCGCAGAATCAGGGTTGTTCACATTATAAAATCCGTAGATTTTTAACGAATCTATATACCAAGTGTCTCCAGTAGGCACATCGAAATCATCCGCTATTCGACAATCGTTTCCATCAAAGAGAGGTTCAAAGTCTTGAGCCACTAGGCCATTGGTCTCAGGGTTCTCGGTTTGATCAAATAACTGCACCTGAGCTTGAAGAAACCCAGCGCTTAAAAATGAAATACAGATAAGTAGGTAGCGATGCTTCATATTAATAGGGCTCATAAACCTCTGCATTGGTTGTTAGTAAAGTTAAAGGTATTACAAAAAAAATGGAGGCATCCTCAAAAGGAGCCTCCATTAAGTACTAGAAGGTTAGGATCTAGTTTAGTGCCGTAGGATTTGTATGGATTCCACTCCACTGTCTCCTTTAATATTCAGTAAGTAATAACCACTTGGAATTTTGCTTAAATCAATCTGCTCGTTATTGCTTTTTGCTGTCTGAGTTAAAACTATGCGCCCCGTTGCATCGACCAATTCCATTTGCTTAGGTGTGAAGGCTCTACTCCATTGCACGTTGAGTAAGGCATCCGCTGGGTTTGGAAAAACCTTGACTGAATTCGCATCTGATTCTTCGATGCCCGAAGGAATAACTGTCACGAAAATGATTGCTACACCCTCGCATCCAAAGCTATCGGTTACGGTCACAGAATATTGCCCATCTTGACTAACCGTGGTTTCGCGTTCATCGTCTCCATTGCTCCATAAATATGAAGCAAATCCTTCATCGGCTTTAAGTTTTGTCTTAAAAGAGCCAGTAACACTTGTCTTTATCTCAGTTATTGGTAAGGCCTTGACCTCTGCAGATACTGAATCATAGGCCTCGCACCCAAGGGCCGTAGTCACAGTTACAAAGTAATCTCCAGCATTCATCACTGTAATTGCATTACTATCAGAACCAACGGACCAATTATAAGATTCATAAGCCTCTATAACACTGATGGTTCCAGTGTCCCCATTACAGATGTAAAAACCAGAATCAGGGCTCATTGTCGGTGCCGTTGGTATCTCAACCTCAAGCCAAGCGCTGTCTAACTCACTAACACAACCTGTTGAACCATCAAAAACTTGCAGGTATTGCCATCCAGCATCACCCGTGATGTAAAATACAGTGCTAGTGTCGCCATTCCAAATGTATTCACACAATCCTGTACAAACAGCACCCCCTCCACTAAAGGTTGTGTTGTTTCCTTGACAGATCGTATCATTTTCTAATCCACCAGTAACAGGATTATCATTTACCAAAATGGATGTTTCAAAAACAGATGCGCAATTGGTTGTGTTATCTGTAATTGTAATCGTATAATCCATCGTAGAATCTACTGTAACAGATGTTCCGGTTTCTCCCGTACTCCAAAGATAGGAGGCGTTAGATGTAGACGTGTTGAGACTAATTGTAACCGAATCTCCTTCACAGATCGTAGTATCTTCGACAAACCCAGTTAATTGAGGAGGGTTAATACAACCATAGATTTGAAAGTTTGCGCTTGAATCTGTAATAGATGAGATACAAGTATACAGTGGCTGCCAAGCTGTGCATACCGCATATCCTCCACCTGGATTATACCAATTCATTGGGTTATTGGTTTCTAACGCATTAATTCTCGCCCAATACCAAGGGAAAGTACTTGTGTCAATTTTCACCGATAACCAATAAGTTCCTTCTCCTAAAAAAATGGGGTCGTCCTCAAAAAATGGCTCTAAGTTTCCATCATCATTATAGTCACCGTCTTGCACCCTTCTTGTTTCAACTACAGCGTCTGGTTCACCTCCGTCATCAGAGTATATGGTAACGACCGTTGGAGTATTGGTGTCTGGTGTTGCATTATAAAATCCCTCCACCAAGACACTATCTATGCGCCATACCTGGCCAGATGGAATAGAAAAGTCATCCGCGCCTTCCGTGTTGAATTGCGAGCTTGCAGCAGTAGTGTGCTCCCTACAAAGAATGCCACCAGTTGTTATGCTATCGGTTTGATCAAATAACAAAACTTGGGCCTCGGCAGAGAAATAAGCAAATAAGGAACAAAGGAGTATAAGTTTTTTCATAGTGTAAAATCTTTAGTTAATCCGAAGATTAACCAAATTTATCGATAAATGTAATGCGCGATTGATTGCCAAACAATCCGTCTACCTATATCGTGTTGAGGACAAACTCATATCAGACGATATCTTGCTATATTTTGCTAATGAGTCGAATCAATTGAATAAAAGTCAATTTTCAAATTTATCTTCGCCCCACTTGAATCGCCCCTTGTGTCAGAAGCGCTAGTCATCATACCAACATACAACGAAAAGGAGAACATCGAAGATATGGTTCGAAAAGTGTTTTCGCTGCCCGCTGATTTGGATCTTTTGATTGTGGATGATGGCTCACCCGATGGCACTGCAGATATTGTAAAACGCTTGATGGAGGAATTCCCTAGTAAGCTACACATTGAAGAACGCAAGGGAAAACTCGGATTAGGCACGGCCTATATCCATGGTTTTAAATGGGGTTTAAAGCGCACTTACGAATACTTCTTTGAGATGGACTGCGATTTTTCACACAATCCAGATGATCTTATTCGCCTATACATAGCAGCCAAAGATGGTGGAGCTGATGTAGCCATTGGGTCGCGTTATGTGAAAGGTGGTAAAGTAGACAACTGGCCTATTGGACGCATATTGATGTCTTATTTCGCTTCGGTCTATGTGCGCATCGTGCTTTGGATGAACATAATGGACACCACCGCAGGCTTCAAGTGTTACAGAAAAAAAGTACTTGAATCTATTGACTTAGACGATGTACAATTTGTAGGTTATGCTTTTCAAATAGAAATGAAATACCGCGCTTGGCGCAAGAAATTCCACTTGGTTGAAGTGCCAATCACCTTTACAGACCGCATTGCCGGTGCCTCAAAAATGAGCACAGGCATTTTCAAGGAAGCCTTTATTGGCGTGGTGCAAATGCGATTTAAAATATGAGTCAATTTTTAATTAAGAATGCCACGATTGTTAACGAAGGACGTTCTTACCGCGGTGGTGTTTTGATTGAAGGAGAAAATATCAAAGATGTTTTCGAAGGAGAGTGCCCTCAGATTGAAAATGTAGAAACCATTGACGCTACTGGGTTATTGCTAATTCCAGGAGCTATTGACGACCAAGTTCATTTTCGTGAACCGGGCCTGACACACAAGGCAGAGATTTATACAGAAGCAAAGGCTGCTGTTGCAGGTGGGGTCACCAGCTTCATGGAAATGCCCAACACCAACCCACAGACAATAGTCCAATCTGAATTGGAAAAGAAATTTGACCGAGCAGCCGAATGCAGTTTAGCAAATCATTCATTCTTTTTTGGAGCCACCAACGACAATCTGGATGAGATGCTCGCCACTGATGCAAAAAACGTTTGCGGCATCAAAATATTTATGGGTTCATCTACAGGCAATATGCTCGTTGACAACACCGAAACATTGAGCAATCTTTTCGCAAAGACTAAACTGCTCATTGCAACGCATTGCGAGGACGAGGCTACCATTCGTGCAAATAGCGCTGCCGCTAAGGAACGTTTTGGCAATGATGTCCCGTTCAATTATCATCCTGTCATTCGGAATGAAGAGGCGTGCTATGTTTCATCAAGCAAGGCAGTAGCGCTCGCAACAAAACACGACACAAAGCTTCACATCTTGCACATCAGCACCGCTAAGGAAACAACTCTTTTTAGAAATGATATCCCGCTAGTGGATAAGCGAATTACAGCTGAGGCATGCATTCACCACTTATGGTTCAATGATACTTTTTACGGTAAAAAAGGTTCGCTTATAAAGTGGAATCCAGCCGTGAAATCTGAGTCAGATAGATTGGGAATCTGGGAGGCGTTGCTCGATAACCGTATTGATGTAATCGCCACGGACCACGCACCACACACTATAGAAGAAAAAAACGGAAATTACTGGAGCGCCCCTTCTGGCGGTCCTTTAGTACAACACTCCATCTTAGCCATGATGGACTTTGTGAATCAAGGAAAAATCACTCAAGAACGCATGGTCGAGAAAATGAGTCATGCCGTAGCGGACTTATTTCAAATCAGAAATAGGGGCTATATCCGCAAAGGATATTTTGCAGATCTTGTTTTGATAGATCCAAAAAAACCAACCACTGTTACCAAAGAATCATTGCACTATAAGTGTGGTTGGTCACCTTTTGAAGGACATCAGTTTTCTAGCTCTGTCGAAACCGTTTTTGTTAGCGGCCACAAGGCGTTTAGCCAAGGAGCGTTTAACGAGTCAAAACGAGGTCACGCATTGACATTCTCAAGATGAGGATAGCGCTATTCATAGCAGCATTGATAGTCTTATTGGGTTGTGGTGGAAACGAAAAAAAAGCAATCCCGCCTGGTGTTTTATCTCCTGATTCTATGGTGGTATTGTTAGCTGAGGTTCATATTATAAATGCGAAGGTTACGCATCGAGAGTCGCGCAGAAAAAAGTATACAGACATTTTGAAAGTCGAGCAACTGGCGATGTATGATAGTCTAGGAATTACTCAAAAACAGATAGATAAAAGCATGAAATTCTATGCGGAAGATTATGGCGAAATGCAAAAAATGCACGACAAGGCGATGAACCTTTTGACAGAGCGCATGGCTCGATTGAAAACTGAAAAACCAGAGTTGGTGGGAGCCAATAAGGCCGATTTAGAAATCAATAAAAATGCAGACGATATTCAACACTTAGAATAGACTAGCCTTTTTCCTTTTGATACCGATTTACACACTCAACAATCCCAGCTTTTATTGGTGAAAACTCAAAACCCATAGATAAGGCTTGGGCATTGCTATAATTAGATTCTCGATACGCAGAATCAATGTTCTGACTAGTTATAGAAAATGGATTTATGCGTAAAAACTCTAAGAGCTTCAATCCTGTTTGACCTAATTTCGCAAATGACTTAGGAATCCCAATTTTAGGGCTACTGCTTCCAAAAGCTTCCGTTGTTAATTCAAAGAATCGCTTGAAAGGTAAATTCTCCGAAATCAACAAATAGCGCCCATCAAACCAACTTTTATCCATTCCTTCTAAGCAAAACCGAGCAATGTCGTCTGCGCTAACAAATCCATTGGACCCACTCGGGTAAAAGGTCATTCCATTTTCACAAGACAAAATAATTGTTGTACTGCTTTCGCCCCAATTTCCTGCGCCAACCACCAGGCCGGGGTTTACGATAAGTACTTTCAAACCCTCCTCACGTCCTCGCCAAACTTCAAACTCAGCATAGCGCTTACTCAAACTATATCCCGATCTACCCTTATTTGATGTCCAAGCACTTTTTTCAGTGAGTTTTCCGTTAATCTTAACATCGCCAATAGCCGCTGTAGAGCTTATGTAACATAGTTTCCCAATTCTTAATTCTAGGCACGTGTTCACTACATTGGATGTGCCGCCTGCATTTACCTCAACTAGATAATTGGTGAGCAAGGGATCAAAAGAAACAGCCGCGGCACAGTGGTAAACTTCTTCACATCCCTCCATTCCCTCGCGAAGCGAAACAGGATCTGAAATGTCTCCAATAACGAAAGTGATGTTGTCAGCATCGAGCTTGTGATGACTTAGGGATCGATCAATTACAATTCGATTTGATTTTTCGCGGAGTAATACCCTAACCTTTCGTCCCGCTTTTAATAGCTTGACCAAGAGGTGAGAGCCCACAATACCAGTTGCTCCGGTAAGAAATACATGCATGATTAGAGCTTCATTTCAGGAATCTCGCCTTCTACGATTAATCTTCCCTCGGTTGCAGCTTGAATTTCTTCTACGGTCACCCCAGGCGCTCGCTCAAGAAGCTTAAAACCGTTTTCAGCAATCTCCATAACGGCAAGGTTGGTTACCACTTTAGTAACGCATTTAGTGCCCGTTAGTGGCAACGTGCATTGCCTAAGCAGTTTTGATTCTCCTTTTTTATTCGTGTGCATCATGGCCACGATTATGTTCTTTGCGGAAGCCACCAAGTCCATTGCACCGCCCATTCCTTTGACCATATAACCTGGAATTTTCCAGTTGGCAATATCTCCTTGGTCACTGACTTCCATCGCGCCTAACACGGTAAGGTCTACGTGCTGTCCTCTAATCATAGCAAAACTCGTAGATGAGTCAAAAAAAGCCGCGCCAGGCAAGGCAGTAATGGTTTGCTTTCCAGCGTTAATTAGATCCGCATCCTCTTCCCCTTCAAATGGAAATGGTCCCATGCCTAACATTCCGTTTTCAGATTGGAACTCTACATCGATTCCACTCGGTATGTAATTCGCTACTAATGTTGGAATGCCGATACCCAAATTCACATAATATCCGTGCTTCAATTCTTGCGCTATACGCTGAGCAATTCCGTTTTTATCGAGTGCCATATTATTTTGTTCTTACGGTTCGCTGTTCTATTCTCTTTTCAAAGCTCTCTCCTTGATATATGCGCTGCACAAATATGCCAGGTGTGTGAATTTCGTTTGGATTAAGCTCGCCTACTGGCACCAATTCTTCCACTTCAGCAACGGTGATTCTGCCGGCCATTGCCATGGCATGGTTGAAGTTTCTTGCCGTGGATTTGAAAACTAGATTTCCTGCTGTATCTCCTTTCCAAGCCTTTACAAAAGCAAATGACGCATCAAAAGCATGCTCCAATATGTGTGGCTTATCGTTAAACCAACGAACTTCCTTTCCTTCAGCTACCTCAGTTCCATATCCTGCTGGAGTAAAGAATGCCGGGGTTCCTGCCCCAGATGCTCTGCAGCGCTCAGCTAATGTTCCTTGCGGTATCAATTCTACATCTAGTTCTCCGCTCAACATCTGGCGCTCAAACTCTTCGTTTTCCCCTACATAGGAAGAAATCATTTTCTTCACTTGTCGTCCCTCTAACAACACACCTAAGCCAAAGCCATCTACTCCTGCATTGTTGGAGATACATGTAAGGTCTTTTGAGCCCTGCCTTTGGATTGCCGCTATAGAGTTCTCTGGTATTCCACAGAGTCCGAATCCACCAAACATGATGGTCATTCCACTCTCAATTCCATCAATTGCTTGTTTCGCGTTCGCTACTTGTTTGTTTAGTGCCATATCCTAGTTTGAGAATGGATCAGAATCATCTCCACCGCTAAATGGGTCATCTGAACCAGTAGTTTGTCTACAATCGAAGTTAACGTTTTTGAGGCTCTCGGGTATGTCAAATGGCCTTGCGGTAACTCCCAGCTTTTCGTTCTCCCAAACCTTCTTCATGTAATAGCACCAAATAGGAAGGGCTGTGTTCGTCCCCATACCATCATTGGTGTATAGGAACCGCACGCTTCTGTCTTCTGCGCCAACCCAAACACCTGTGACCAAGTCTGGAACCGCACCCATAAACCATCCATCAGAGTTCCCTTGAGTCGTGCCGGTTTTACCAGTAACCTCAATATTACCAGGTATGTTATCATACTCTCTATCAGGTCGGTCAATTCTCATTCTGACAGCTGTTCCGCCCACATTTTTACCTTCTGGCCCTAGCACCCAAGTAGTCACCCCCTTCATTAGATCCACCACTTTATAAGCCGTTTCTTCGCTCATTACGTCCACTTCATCTTGTTCGGCTTCGTAAATGACGGCACCTGTATTGTCTTCAATCCTCAATAAATAGATCGGGTCCATTCTCCTTCCCTTATTGATGAAAGTGCTGTAAGCAGAGGTCATTTCATATACACTCAAGTCTGCTACACCCAGCGCTAAAGATGGAACTGGATCGATAAAAGAGGTAATACCGCAGCGATAGGCATACTCTGCCGCAGCTTGTGGCGAAAACTTAGTCATGATCCATGCGGTCACATTGTTCAGTGATGCCGCCAACCCATATTTCAACGTCAATGGTTTCTCGGTAAACGTATGCGAATTGCGTGGGCACCAATCCTTCTGCATGTCATAATCTTCCTTTTGGAAACAGTACTCAATATCAGGAACTTCATAACAGGCGTCAATACCCGACTCCATGGCCAGCGCATACACAAAAGGCTTGAACGTGGACCCAACTTGTCGTTTCGCGGTTTGCACGTGATCATAAGCAAAATAGTGATGATTAATGCCTCCTACCCAAGCCTTAATTTGACCTGTGCGGGGGTCCAAACTCATCAGTCCTGATTGCAAAAAACTCTTGTAATACTTAATGGAATCATTAGGAGACATGGTCGTGTCTAAATTCCCCTTCCAACTAAAGACGCTCATGTCTCTTGGTTTGTCAAAAACAATTGAAACTGAATCTTCTGGAACTGCGCGAATCATTTCTTCTTCACCACATTCTGGCGCTTTACACACCCAATAATCTTTTCCATCTATGGTTTGCTTGCTAACGTAATCACCGCGTCTGTGGCAGTTGCTGCACTCACGACCTGTCATTATTCTGTAGCGCGAAGTCCGCTTGCGAGCGGTGTTCATTACGCTCTCTACTTGCTCATCGCTTAAGCTTTTAAAAGGAAAGTGATCCTCTTTTTTTGATCTCCGTAAATCTCTTTTTAGTTTCTTGGAAAAGTCGTCTTGCAGATATTCTTTCAAGTACCGCTCCACAGCATACTCAGCATACTGCTGCATTCGGCTATCAATGGTGGTATATATTTTTAATCCATCGGTGTAGATATTATATCGATCGCCATTTGGTTTAGAAACGGCATATTGATCTGTGCCCTCTACTTTTTCAGTTAAGATGGAAGCCAGCTTACCACGCAATGTTTCCCTAAAATAAGGAGCTATTCCTTCGCTGTGATCAACTACTTGATAATCTAAATCCAGAGGAAGTTGCTTTAGTGAGTCAAACTCTGCTTGGGTTATAATCTCATTTCGCATCATCTGCCCGAAGACTACATTTCTTCTGAATAAGGTCGTATCTGGCCTACGAATTGGATTAAACAGTGAGGGGTTTTTAGCCATTCCGGCTAACATCGCAGACTGATGAATCTTCAAAGAATCGGGAATTACATTGAAGTAAACGGAGGCCGCAGAGTTAATGCCCACCGCATTATTAATGAAGTCAAAGCGATTGTAGTACATCGTAATGATTTCTTGTTTTGTGTAGTAGCGCTCAAGCTTTGCGGAGATAACATACTCTTGAATCTTTTGCTTGACCGCAACTAAAAAGTTGCTTGACCTAGTTTCAGTAAAAACCATCTTGGCCAATTGCTGTGTTATTGTGCTTCCCCCACCTCGTGTTCCAAGAAAAATAATCGCTCGTATTGTTCCCAAAAAGTCTATCCCTGGATGATCATAGAACCTTTCATCTTCGGTAGAAACAATGGCTTGAACTAATTCAGGGGCTAAATCTTGAAAATCAGCATTGGTACGGTTCTGAAAAAAATACTTTCCAAGAACCTTTCCATCTGAGCTATAGACAACACTTGCTAGGTCACTTTTCGGATTTTGAAGGTCTTCAACCGAAGGCATTTTACCAAGCCATCCTAAATCTGCGGCAATAAATAGCCCGATGAATGAGATTATTCCAGTTAAAAATAGAATCCAAAACCAGAGGATATATTTCTTCATATCAGAGAGTTACGCAAGTTAGTTGTTCATTCTTTTGACAAGCAGACCTATGTCATAAATTTCGTGAACAGTATCTGATCTCATTGCATGCTGAATTTCGAAGTTGTAGACACCTCCCTGAGGGAACGGCTGATTTATTTTAAACAGTATTTGGTTATCAAGTATATCGCCCAGACCTGACCCGAGCCAACGGCCACTTGGTTCTGCTAAAGGACAATCAATGGTGTCTACCATGTAGGTGTTGTTCGGGTAGAAGGTTTTGAAATAGACGATAAGATTGCGGTACTTGTAATCTCCACCATGTCGCAACTGTATGAAATATCCATAATTGTTGAGTGAGTCTGACACATTCAAGCTCATTTTCACGGGTTGGTCAAAAGCCCAGGCTCCATGGCTTATTTCTTGTGACTGATTCAACAAGGCGTCTTCGGTGCACCCAGTGAGCGTCAAGAATATAATAGCTGCTCCGAAGAATCTCATTTTTTTGATGGGCCTTCGTTTTTAGGGCGATTTCCGCCTTTGTAGTTTTTGTTTTTCCGCTTCTTCTTTTTATTTGGCTTGTTTCCACCTTTTCTATCAAAGCGCGTAAGGTCATCCTGACCTACCACATTTTCGAAAGATGGCTCAACGGTTACTTCTTCCATAAAACTGAAACCTTTGAGGTCGTCAACCTCATTGCCATTTTCGTTCATTGCCATAACCTCTTTTACCCGATCAATTTTCATGGGAATAAATTCATTTGGGTCGCTAGCATAAGCATACCACATCATTCCCTTGAAAATATCACTCTTTTGGTGAAAGGCAATTCCTTTTTTCGTTTTTAGCTTTATCCGTGGGCTTGGAAATTCTTCGATGGCATCCACATAAGAATCAAGCTCATAATTCAAGCAGCATTTTAACTTACCACATTGCCCTGCCAATTTCATTGGGTTAATGCTCAGCTGTTGGTATCTCGCTGCTGAAGTTGAAACGGTTCTAAAGTCAGTTAGCCATGTGCTACAACATAATTCTCTACCGCAAGAACCGATGCCGCCAACGCGCCCAGCTTCTTGTCTTGACCCAATCTGCCGCATTTGCACTCTGGTGCGAAATTGATCCGCTAATACCTTTATCAACTGCCTGAAATCTACGCGTTCTTCTGCAATATAAAAGAAGGTTGCTCTATTCTTATCCGCTTGAAACTCAACATCACTAAGCTTCATATTCAGCTTTAAATCTCGAACAATTTTTCGCGTTTTCACCAAGGTTTCTCGCTCAAAAGATTGGGCGTCACGCCACTTTTCCAAGTCTTCTTCTGTTGCCTTTCTGTACACTTTTCGAACATCCTTACTATCCGGCTTGACCTTGTACTTTCTCATTTGAAAAGGCACTAATTCGCCTGTGAGTGACACGACCCCGACATCAAACCCGGTAACCGCCTCAACAGCTAAGGTATCTCCAACGCCAACTTCTATGTTATCGCTATTCTTAAAAAACTCTTTTCGGGTGTTCTTAAATCGGACCTCTACATACTGAGGTTCTGAGGACGCGCCACGCTGCATTCCTGCTAACCAATCAAAAACATCTAGTTTGTTGCATCCGCTAGTTCCGCAATTTCCGTTGCTCTTACACCCTGCTGGCGTTGTACCGCAACCTCCTCCTGTTCCACAATTCTTACATGCCATGTTGCTTGACTTTGAATAACAAACCTATTGAATTTAGCCGCTCCAAATAGATTTTGATTGTACTTGAATCTATGCGGTTGGGGCAGATTTTTTACCCGCATGGATTAAACGGATTGCTTGAATGCTAGTATCAAACCAAACTGTTTTCTCATTCACATTGCGCTCAATGTGAAAAGCAGATTCTTCTAACAGGTCTAAAAAGCCTGAAACATTCGCTGTATTTATAAAGGGTGAAAAGTCCTTAAAAAACTTTGCGTCTTCACCTTCTAAAGGAATATTCACCTGCATCCAGCCCATTCGATAACAGCGATCCACCACCTTTAAAGCAGCATTACAAAACTGCCTTTGTGAGTCTCTAGGTCTACGAGCCATGTTTTCACTCCACTTAAACAAGCCGCTCATGTCTCGGCTATACGCCATTCGCATCCAATCCCTAAACTCTGCTAACCACGGATCTTCCTGATGCTCCAGCTCCTTTATCGCTTGAGCTAAGCTGCCTTCGGCTCGAAAAGCTACGTTCATGGCGTCAGATTCACTCAAACCATACTTGCTTTCGATAAACCTTCCGAGCTCCGCCTCACCTAAATGGTCTTCTTGAAAAATTTGAACCCTAGAAATAATCGTAGGCAACAGCCTGCTCGGATTCTCGGTAACCAAAACAAACAGCGTTTTTGCGGTTGGTTCTTCTAGGTTCTTGAGAATTTTATTGGCGAAGGAGGCGTTCATTTTATCCGCATGCCACACAACAAAAACTCGGTATCCGCCCTCAAAAGACTTTAATGCAAGTTTACGCCTGAGCGATGTGCTTTCAGCGTCTCCAATAAATCCCGACTTTTTCTCAATATCAATTGCTTGATACCATGTTGTTAAAGGCATGTAGGGATTTTGTTTAAGAGCCTCGCGCCATTCTACCATGAAGCTATCTGAGAACCTATCCTCTAGTTTTTTCACCTCTTTATTTCCGTTCACAGGAAAAATATAGTGTATGTCAGGATGAGCATAAGATGATGCTCTGACACACTCCGCACAATCACCACAGGGCTCTCCTCCTCGCTTGTCCTCGCAAATCAATGTCTGAACGAGATACAAAGCGAGCGCCAGACCAGAGCCGCCTTCGACCCCATGTATCAACATTGCATGAGGCACCCTGTCTTCATCCACCATTTGGCGGAATACGCTTTTAAGCGCTCTTTGTCCGGGTATGTCCTTGTCTGTCATCTGTCAGTTTCCTGCTTGAGGGCATAAAGTTAATTTTGCCGCCCAAATATTCAGCTATGACCTCTTTAGATTCCCATAATTTTAACGGAAAACGGGCATTAATTCGCGTAGACTTCAATGTTCCATTAAATGACAAGCAAGAAGTAACTGATAATACGCGGATGGTGGCGGCCCTGCCAACAATAAAACATGTTTTGTCCAATGGTGGCTCCGTTGTGTTAATGTCTCATTTAGGGCGCCCAAAAAACGGCCCTGAGCCCAAGTTTTCGTTGAAAAACTTAATCACCCCATTGAGTGCATTAATCGGTCAATCGGTGTCCTTTGTGAACGATTGCATTGGTAATCAAGCAGAAAAGGCTTCCGGTGAATTGCGGGCAGGTGAAGTATTATTATTGGAAAACCTTCGTTTCTATAAAGAAGAAACCCAAGGCGATAACGGCTTTGCTGAAAAGCTTAGCAAGCATGGCGACATTTATATTAATGACGCTTTTGGAACAGCCCATAGAGCGCACGCATCAACGGCTATCATCGCTCAATACTTCAACGAGAAATGCTTCGGCAGACTGCTTAGTGCCGAAGTAGAAAATGCGCAGAGAGTTCTAGACAGCTCAGAGGCGCCATTTACCGCCATCATCGGGGGGGCAAAAGTGAGTGGCAAAATCGAGGTGATTACGAACCTATTAGATAAGATTGACCACCTCATCATTGGTGGTGGAATGGCCTATACATTCATAAAAGCCCAAGGTGGGTCTATTGGAAACTCCCTTGTGGAGGAGGATTATTTAGAAACCGCTCTTGAGATTCTCCGAACCGCAAAAGCCAAGAATGTCAGTATTCACCTACCTGAGGATTCTGTGATTGCGGATAGTTTCAGCAATGATGCTGGGACAAAAATTGTTGATAGTGGTTCAATCGAGTCTGGTTGGATGGGATTAGACGTTGGGGAAAAAGCGCTTGCGGAATATGCTGCCGTTCTGGAAAAGAGTAAAACCATTTTATGGAATGGTCCAGTAGGTGTTTTTGAGTTTTCAAACTTTGCAAACGGCACAAGGTCCCTTGGCAACAGTATAGCCCTTGCAACTAAAAACGGTGCCTTTTCATTGGTAGGCGGTGGAGATAGTGTGGCGGCAGCAAAAAAGTTTGGAATAGCCGATAACATAAGCTATATCAGCACCGGTGGTGGGGCATTATTAGAGTTTTTAGAGGGAAAAACATTGCCAGGTGTTGCTGCGATTCAGGGGTAGCACCCTATTCTTCTTCTCTGGTTTCTTCCCCTTCAAATAAAGGCCCGACTATTTCTTCAGCCTTTCCCATCCAGTCGCTTTGAGTTAAAACTGGCAGAGCAGTTGGCGCTGCTTTCAAAACTGGCTCAAACAACAAACTATTCTCTGGATCTGACTTTGTCATAACTGGTACTAATTGGTCAAACCACGAGATGATGTTGAGTACAATGGATAGAATCAAAACCATTTTGATCGTGCCGAACGCTAGGCCCGCTAGTTTATTTACCAACTTCAGCGCAACCATATTCACTGCTTTTTCTACCACCCTAGCTAAAGCATAAACACCAAAGACTACACCCGTGAAGGTGGCGATAAAGGCAAGGTAGCTCGTCCAGGTACCTTCCAATTCAAAAAACTCTTTGAGATAACCAGCAACTACTTCAGAGAAATTGGCAGCAACATAAACCCCGGCAATTAAAGCAGCTATTGAAGCGAGTTCAATAATCAAACCTTTCCTAAACCCTTTCCATGCGGCAAAGGCAAGAGGAATAAACAAGATAATGTCCCAATGATTAAAATCCATTCTACGCCAAATTTAAGATCATCTACATCGCATCAAACTTAACTTTGTGATGATGAATGAACAGGATTTTGAACAACGGTGGAATGACGCATTAAAGCGTTTCGAAAACAAGTTTAACCAACCGCTTGATTTGCAGGCCATCCTCTTTCTTATTGGTGTGAACGAACTTGGCCAAGGACCTAGAAAACTCACTAAGGATCAGAAAATAGACGTAATGCACATTGCTGTGTGTCATTTATTAATGCCTTACGGCTATTATGAGTACACCGGATTAGATAAGGACGGATGGCCTCACTATACGCGTAACGAGCGCCTGCCGAGGTTAGAAGCCCAAGCTCAAGAAAACCTAATGAAAGAAGCTATTATTAATTACAGCTCAGAATGGTAAGCGTTTCGCTTGCCACATCGTCATTTTCTACCTGAATAAAACCTTCTCCACAAACAGAGTCAACACTCACTTTGCGAACTTGATTTGGAGGTAAGCCAGTCAATGTTACGGTGGTGTCATATCTCACGGCCCGAACTCTTAATACAACTGGCAAGTCAAATGATTCGGTATAAACACCAAGATCATTGGTTCTGCCTTCTCGCTGCACCACGCACTCTGGCTCAGTACAAAACATCTTCACGAGAATGCTCTTCTGCGCAATACCATCTTTGTTGTAAACCTTCACCTCAGCTGTACCTGCGCCAGGTGTGTTATCGCATGAAGTAGTGGATACCCCTAAAATCATAAGGGTTGAAACCATTCCTAAAAAAAGCTTTTTCATCATAACTGAATCAAAATTTGACATTCAAAAGTAAGAATATTCTAAGTCGTTATTTTCGCGAACCTTTGCAATAAGCACATTAAAGACGACAGAATGAGAATAAGCGGCCAGTTAACAGCATTAATACTACTCCTTTCCTTGACCTTAAGCGCTCAAGATGAAGACAGACCTCGGTTAAAAATTGAAACCTCTGAGGGGGATATGATTATTGAACTCTACAACGAAACCCCACAACACCGAGATAATTTTTTAAAGCTTGCTAAAAAAGGTTTTTATGATGGAACCACTTTCCATCGTGTGATCCAAGACTTTATGATTCAAGGTGGAGACCCAAACTCGAAAGTAGAAGGAGCAACTGGCCTTGGCAGTGGCGGGCCTGGCTACACCGTTGAGGCGGAAATCCGTACTGACTTAATACATAAGAAAGGCGCGTTGAGCGCAGCTCGGCAGGGTGATCAAGCAAATCCAGAACGAAGAAGCAGTGGAAGTCAGTTTTACATCGTTCAAGGAAAAGTTGCTAATGAAAACATGCTGCAACAAATGGAAATACGCGCAAACCAAGCCTTAATGCAACAAATTCAGCAAGCTTTTTTTACCGCTCCCGAAAACAAAGAATACCTAGATCGCTTGAAAAAAGCGCAGGAAGAAAAAGACCAAGTGGCTTTACAGTCATTAAGTGACGAGATTCAGCCTATGCTCGAGGCCCGAATGGATGAAAAAAAATTCACATATACGGACGAGCAGAAAGCGGTTTATCAAGACATTGGTGGAACGCCTTTCTTAGACCAACAATACACTGTGTTTGGAGAGGTAATTGAAGGCATGGATGTTATCGATAAAATAGCCGCGGTGAAAAAGGATGGTGAGCGCCCAGTGAAGGATGTGAAAATGACCGTAACCCTTCTAGATTAAGGTAACTTCGCATCATGGGATTTTCAGAAAAAGTAGAATCACTCGTAGCGGATTTAGAACAGGCTAGCGCAAAAACCGTAGACGAGGCGGAGCAGTTTCGGATTAAGTACCTCGGATCCAAGGGAGTTTTCAAGGATCTTTTTAACGAATTCAAACAGGTTTCTTCTGAAGAAAAGCGGCAATTCGGTAAGCAACTGAACGAGTTAAAATCCAAGGCTGAGTCTAAAGTAGAGGGTTGGAAGCAGTCGCTTCATTCTGAAAAAAAGCAAGATAAAAACCTAGACTTGACAAAGCCAGGGATGTTAATTGAGCTTGGGGCTAAACATCCCATCTCAATCATAAAAGACGAGATCATCGATATTTTTCACGCCATTGGATTTTCTGTTGCAGAAGGTCCAGAGATTGAAGATGATTGGCATAATTTTTCTGCCTTAAACTTCCCACCTGAGCACCCAGCAAGGGATATGCAAGACACCTTCTTTATCAAAGACCCTAATGGGGGCGAAGACTGTGTTTTAAGAACACACACGTCTTCTGTTCAAGTGCGAACAATGGAGAATGAAAAGCCTCCAATTAGAATCATCGCACCCGGTCGGGTATTCAGAAACGAGGCGGTAAGCGCCCGCTCTCATTGTATTTTTCATCAAATAGAAGGTCTTTACATTGATAAGGGCGTAACGTTTGCTGATATGAAGCAAACCCTTGAATACTTTGCCAAATCATTCTTCGGTAAGAGTAAAATTCGCTTACGCCCATCGTATTTTCCGTTTACAGAACCGAGTGCGGAAATGGATGTTTATTGGGGTCTTGAAAATGAATTAGACTATCGAATCACTAAAGGCACTGGTTGGCTAGAAGTAATGGGTTGTGGAATGGTGGATCCCGCGGTTTTAAGCTCCTGTGGGATTGACTCTGAAGAATACTCTGGTTTCGCTTTCGGGATGGGCCTAGAGAGGAGCGCTATGCAGCGTTTTCAAATTCCAGATATTCGAATAATCTTCGAAAATGATGTTCGATTCTTAAAGCAATTCCAATCAGCCATTTAGCACGATACCTACTGGTTTTACTGGTCATTACAACCAATGGCTGCGATTCTGACGAAGATCCGGAAGAGGCTGTGTTGGTTCATGGTGTTCCCACTTTTAAGGAGTTTGTAGACAGCTTAAACATGGCTGATTTAATGGTGGCGAAATGGGCAGTTAATGGTGACTCAATTGTTCAGAGTAGTCCTACTAAGGTAGACTGGTCAAAAGAATTGGAAACCATAAGAAAGTCAAATGTCAATCACCTTCGATTCAGAGATAGTTACCAAATAACAGACACATTAATTGGTAGTGAAAGACGGGTTTCATTTATTGCCAATTCAAAGGATCAAGAAGTCCAAAGAATGGAAGTAAGGATGGTAAAAGGAGCCATACGGTATTTAGCTATCGATAAAGCAAATAGTAGTTTGTTTTCTAGTTCAATTATTGAGTTTAAATTTCAACTGAACCAGTATTCGCTAACAGTAGATCAGCAAATAAACTGGGTATTTAACAACCAACAGCACGTAGTAGGTAACATATACCCAAGAGGAGCTCTTTGGCGCGTTAATTTGCAATTTGAGAACTCTCGTTGTCCAATAAACCTAGTTGTTACTGATAATGGAAGGCTTCTGGTGAAAAATGGCAACGAATTAGTCAGGTTTACACAAAACGAATCAATCGGAGACTCTCTCGTATTTGACTCTGATCATTTCAATTCATCCTTTATTTACGCAACTGTTTCAGAAAACATGATTTCAGGAAGGTGGGTAAACCGAAAACAGGACGACCCTTACTTTGTGTCATTTAATGCCACTAAAAACACCTCCTTTCGATTTGCTGTTTCGACTTTGCCTGATGTTAACCTAACGGGTTCTCATTCCGCATCATTTATTAATGAAAAAGGTGAAGCGGGCAGCCCTGTTGAGTTGCGATTAAAGCAAAATAAACACATCGTTACTGGTTCTTTGCTAACAGAAACGGGGGACTATCGATTCTTAGAAGGTGTTGTTCGAAATGATTCTTTACTTCTTTCAACCATGGATGGAACGCATGCTTATTTATTTGAAGCTGCAATTAGCGATGGCTCGCTGAATGGTGTTTACAAGACGGGAACGGGGTATGAAAAAGTTTGGCGGGCAACTCTTGGGGCAAAGCCGACCATGCGCCCTGCCGAAGTAATCACAACCAAAAACGACAGTATACCTTTTGATTTCGCTTTTCCTGACTCTAAGGGAAACATTGTTTCCTTGAGCGATCCTGAATTTGATGGTAAACCAATGGTCGTATCCATAATAGGTACCTGGTGCAGCAACTGTTTAGATGAATCCTTCTTTTTAAAAGAGGTCGAAGAGCTCTATTCTGATATGGGGTTGCAAATTATCGCCCTAGACTTCGAGTTGATCAGCGACAGCGTTAAAGCATTTGCAAACATTGAGCGACATAAAGAAAACCTCGACATCAAATATCCAGTTTTGCTGGCGTCTACTGAGTCAACAAAAAAGAGGGCCAGCGAATTATTGCCAGCCCTCTCGGAAGTATCTTCATATCCCACCATGGTATTCTTGGATAGAAATCATGAAATAGTCCGCATTCATACTGGATTTAGCGGTCCTGCCACTGGCCGAGAAAGCTATGACGCATTCCGATCTGAGTACTTGGGCCTTGCGGCTAGTCTCGTCAAACAGGACTAAACTCCACCTGCTGCCGGATCAGCTGCGCTGGTTACCGTAAGGCCGGCAATGTCTCGGTCAAAGTGATACCAAGCGCTCTTATCATCACCCATCAACTTAATCTTATCGAGTATGGTTTTAGCCATCGCTTCTTCTTCTAACTGCTCGCTAACATACCACTGCAAGAAGTTGTGTGTAGTGTAGTCATTCTCTGATAAACAAATGCCTACTAGTTTATTAATTGACTCAGTAACAGCTATTTCATGCTTATACAAATCTTGAAAGACCCCAGTGGCCGTTTTAACATTAACCTTTGGTTGGTCGTATGCGGGTACAACAGCGTCTCCGTCTCTCTCGATTACGTACTTCATCAACTTCAACATATGAAAGCGCTCTTCGTCAGATTGCTTATACATGAAGTCTGCCACACCACTAAATCCATTCATATCTGCCCAACAAGCCAACGCGAGATAATAATTGGAAGAATTTCCCTCCATTTTTACCTGATCGTTCAATGCTTTTTCTACTTTTTTGGATAACATAATTGTTTGTGTTTTTTGCAAATGTATAGGGATTTAACAGCTATTCGATTCTCGTTGTTTAGCATAGACTTAATACAGAACCAATCTTAATTAGATTTAATTACACTTCCTTTGCGAAGTATTTATGTCAAAAAAGACCCACAAGAAACTCGCGAAGCAGGTAAAACGCATACGGAGTTTCATCACGCAACTGTATCGTGACAATCCAAAATCAT
>Ga0257120_1000883_pt1 | contig 21115 bp, 20 predicted proteins | sample SI106_10metaG_FD_190153 | JGI IMG/M metagenome (GOLD analysis project Ga0257120, IMG submission 190153) | Marine microbial communities from Saanich Inlet, British Columbia, Canada - SI106_10 | ecosystem: Environmental > Aquatic > Marine > Inlet | place: Canada: British Columbia | collected... | reverse complement strand
GGCTTTGACGGTTCACTTTGAGAGATGGCGAATCCTGAAATAACTGATAGAAGCGCAGTGATGGACAACTTTAATTTACTCATAGTCATATAATGAATGACAATGATAAACTAAAAAAGGGAGCTAAAAGCTCCCTTTTCATCGATAATTGATCAGAATTAATCTCTATTTTACTTTATCGCAAACAGCTTTAAATGCATCTGGGTGATTCATTGCTAAATCAGCAAGTACCTTTCGATTTAACTCGATTCCTGATTTAGACATTTTACCCATGAACTGGCTGTAAGACATTCCATGCATCCTAGTTCCAGCATTAATACGCTGAATCCAAAGTGCTCTAAAGTTTCTTTTCTTTTGCTTACGACCGACATAGCTATACTGTTGAGCTTTCTCAACGGCATTTTTAGATACGGTCCATACATTTTTTCTGCGGCCAAAGTAACCTTTGGCTTGTTTCATTATTTTCTTGCGTCTTGCTCTTGAGGCTACGCTATTTACTGATCTTGGCATTTCTTTTTTGTTTTTTGATTAGAAGCGCTTTCCTTTTCTGAAAGTCTTGTTTGCTCATAATCGGGTTTTACACAATCCCGTTTAGTCCGGGAGAACCATTAATTCATTTACTTAAGTCTCAAAAGAGATTTGATGTTGTTCTCATCTGCTGGATGAACCAAAGCAGTTTTCCCTAATCGCTTTTTCTGAACCGTTTCCTTTTTGGTAAGAATATGGCTCTTGTAAGCTTTCTTTCTTTTGATTTTTCCAGATGCCGTAAGCTTAAATCGCTTCTTAGCACTAGAGTTGGTTTTCATTTTAGGCATTACTTCCTAGTTTATTGATCAATTTATCTACTTCTTCTTCTTCGGAGCAAGCATCATAATCATGCGCTTACCCTCTAATTTCGGCATTTGCTCTACAATTCCCAGCTCTTCGATTTCGGTAGCCAAGCGCAGAAGCAAAATCTCACCTTTATCTTTAAAAAGGATTGAACGTCCTCTAAAAAACACAAAGGCCTTTATTTTAAACCCATCTTCCAAAAACTTAACAGCATGCTTCTTTTTGAATTCGAAGTCATGCTCATCAGTGTTTGGTCCAAATCTTATTTCCTTAACAACAACCTTTTGAGCCTTGTTTTTGATCTCCTTTTGCTTTTTCTTCTGGTCATATAAGAACTTCTTATAATCTAGAATCTTCGCAATTGGCGGATCTGCCTTTTCAGAAATAATTACTAAATCCATTCCTGCCTCTTTGGCCATGATCATAGCAGCGGATGTGGTAAAAACCTTTGGTTCTTCACCTTCACCTACTACCCTCACCTGAGGAACTCTAATGCGGTCGTTGATTTTGTGCTCGGGTTCTCTTTGAACCGGCTTTCTATAAGGTTTTCTAATCTCTCTAAGATTTAATTATACAGACAATACTTTATTTACATCTTGCTGAATAAACTCAGCAAACGCTTCAATACCCATCATTCCTTGATCTCCCTCTCCTTGCTTTCTAATGGAAACCTTTCCTTCTGCAAGCTCTTTCTCTCCAATAATCAACATGTAAGGAACTTTGGACAACTCAGCATCTCGTATCTTTCTTCCTACTTTCTCCCCACGGTCGTCTAAGGAGGCGCGAATATCGCAATTCTCAAGGGATTGCAAAATGTTTTTACAACCGTCATTGAATTTATCACTAATCGGCAAAATGCGCACTTGCTCTGGCGCCAACCATAACGGAAACTTACCTGCATAGTGTTCAATCAAGAAACCAATAAACCGTTCGTGAGTGCCTAATGGAGCGCGATGTATCACAATCGGATGCTCATTTTCATTATTCTGGTTTGTAAACGTTAAATCGAAACTTAATGGCTGTGCAAAATCCACCTGGTTTGTTGCAAGAGTAAATTCTCTGCCAATGACTGAATAAATCTGAACGTCAATCTTTGGCCCATAAAAGGCTGCTTCATCTGGCACCTCTTTATAAGGTATTCCAGACTCAATCAACACATCTCGAACCATGTCTTCAGTTTCTTTCCAAAGTTTTGGATTGTCAACATACTTTTTACCCAATTTCTCAGGTGAATGGGTAGAGAATCGCATGATGTATTTATCGATTCCAAAAATCTTAAAGTACTTCAAGTACATGTCATTCACAGCACGAAATTCGTCTGCAAACTGCTCTTTTGTGCAGTATATGTGCGCATCATTCATTTGTAGCGCTCGTACCCGCATCAAGCCAAATAGCTCCCCAGATTTCTCATAGCGATAACAAGTTCCATACTCGGCAAATCTTACTGGTAAATCCTTATAGCTTTTTGGTAGCGCATCAAAAATCTTGTGGTGATGGGGGCAATTCATCGACTTTAAATAATAAGTCGAGCCATCCATTTCCATCGGAGGAAACATACTATCCTTATAATAAGGCAAGTGCCCACTAGTAATGTACAAATTCTCTTTGGCAATATGTGGAGTTTTGACCCTTTGGTAACCTGCGGCTTTTTCCGTGGTTTTAGCCAATGTCTCTAACTGCTCAATCATAAACGCACCCTTTGGCAGCCAAAGTGGCAATCCAGGCCCTACCGCATCATCAAACGTAAATAACTCAAGTTCCTTTCCTATTTTTCGATGATCGCGTTTTTTAGCTTCTTCAAGCATTTCAAGGTAAGTATCTAACTCGCCTTGTTTGGGAAACGCAATGCCATATATACGAGTCAGCATAGGATTCTTTTCGTCTCCTCGCCAATAAGCACCAGCAACACTCAATAGTTTCACGGCCTTAATGAATCCTGTATTCGGAATATGCGGTCCTCGACATAAATCTGTAAATCCACCCTGCGTATAGAAGGTGATTTCCCCATCCGTCAGATCCTGAATAAGTTCAAGTTTATACGGATCCTGACTTTCTTCGAAATATTTAATTGCATCTGACTTAGAAACCTCTTTCCGCACGTAAACGTTCTTTTGACGTGCAAGCTCAATCATTTTCTTTTCGATCTTCGGTAAATCCGAATCGTTGAATTCAATGGCCCCGAAATCCACATCATAATAGAATCCGTTATCTATTGGCGGCCCTATTGCGAATTTCACACCTGGAAACAAAGCTTCAATGGCCTCAGCCATTAAGTGAGCAGAACTATGCCACATGGTAGACTTTCCTGAATCATCTTTCCATGTCAATAAACTCAAGTTTACATCTTGATTTATAGATCTAGAAGCATCCCATACTTGACCATTGACATTAGCCGCCAACACATTTCGCGCTAATCCCTCGCTAATATCGGTAGCAACATCCATTGATGTAACTCCTTGTTCATATTCCTTGATCGTTCCGTCTGGAAGGGTGATGTTTATCATACTCATATCCGATTTCTTTCCTGAAATAAGGGGCATCAAAGATAAAGTCTTAATCATCATTGCTAAGAAAAAATAGGACCCGTCTTTTGTTTAAAAACTCATACTGCGTTTTTAGATGCAGACTCCTCAATTACTCACATATAAAACCAAATATTGACTCTCTATATTATAATTTACTTCGATGTTAGGTCATTGGTGCATGTGGCCGCGAATCCGAGTTGGGAAGCTTGACAAAAGAGCTAAATAACTTGAACCTAAACTAATAGCAAAATGAGATTTACAGCCTCATGACGCTTGATGCATTAGTTTAATGAAAGATGATCGTAAAATATTTGAATTACATATCAAAGCATACAAAGCTCTAGAAACTATCAATTTGGAATTGAAGCTTTTATTATCTCAAAACCTTCCTTACAAAAGCTACTGAGAAATAGCCCATTAAGAAAACCCCTACATATCCTTCAATACTGGCAAAAACACGCATGATACCAACTGGATAAAACTCGCCATAACCGATGGTTAAAAAGGTAATCGCGCTATAATAGAAGGCCTTCGCAACTTCGTTCATGTTTGCCAATACATCACCACCGCCTGTATCAATATAGGTGTCCGCAAAGAATGGCAGGATCAAATACAGCAAACTGAAGATGGTGTAAACAATACTAACTGAAAACAATACTCTTATGGGTTCTGTGGCATACAGACCAATTTTATCAAATAATAACCACTTGGAAAAAGCAGTTGGATATGCCCATATGGCATTCTTTGGATCTTTCTTCAATGCATGCTCTAAATCGGCCTTGAGTTCAAATCTCTTATACCATATATATGCCTTATCCTCATCAGCATAGCGACCAGTGGCATTATAAGTTTCTTTTAGAATCAGAAATTGTTCAGATTTTTGTTTTTGCGTTGATTCTTCCTGGGATAGTATTAAACCCAAAACATTATTTGCCCGCCAATCGACATAAAGATTCCCCAAATTCCTCATGCCACTGAAGGTCAGTTCATCCATTTCAACTGGATACTTCTCAGTCGGCATTAAGTCTATGATGTCTCTTACGATTGTATATGATAAATCAATTTTTCTAACCTTCTCAACTCTTAGGTCTACATAGTTATTGAAATGGCACAATTGGAATGACAACTTCCCAACCCTGGCCCCAAAAAAACTCAGCTTACCAGAACCAAATTCTGCATTGTCAAAAATGAAATCTGATTCGCTTACGACTTGGTCAAATATCACGTCTCCATTGCCAAATACAGCAGATCGAAAAACGGTTTTTCCACTTTTAAATTCAGCTTCTGAAAAGTCTATTTGTCCATTACCAAAGTGAACTCGCTTGAAATCGACTTTTCCATCGCCAAAGTCAACTCGCTTAAATGATACTTCACCCCCACCAAATATGGCCTTGTCAAAAGTGAGGTTTCCATTACCGAAGCTGCTGTAGTGAAAATCTACCTTACCATCACCAAAATTGGCGCCTTTAAAGCTGATTTTTGCCTCTCCGAACGAGCTACTAATGAACTGAACATCTCCGTCTTCAAAAACGACATTATGAAAACCGACATGCTTGGTATTAAACTCAGCAAATTGAAAATTGGTTACACCTGAACCAAAATGGCATGAGTTAAATTCAACCTTATTTACATTGAACTTAGCATGATAAAACGAAACTGGACCATCGCCAAAGATGGCATTTGACATATCTGAGGCACTTCCTTCGAAAACTGCATGTGAAAAATCAATTGAACTTTCAAGATCGAAATATGTGTTAAGAGCAGTAAAATCTTTAATTGGAACTTCTGCATCCTTCTCTAAACCTGCCCATTCTCTAAATCGAGCCATTGAAAAGTCTTTGACATAACGATTATCAAGATTTACATTTTCTTCAGATTTTATTTTCTGAAACACGTCATGGTTACTTACCACACCAAGCTTCCTGACCTCTTTGTTTCTACCATGCTCATTAATAAGCGTGATTATCACGTGGGTGGCGCAATCCTCGAAAGGTTCGTGAATAAGTTTTATTTGGGACTTCGTTGACATGGAAATGGGTATTCCTAGGCAATAGTAAGGCTAAGTTTTTTTGGATTTCTTGCGCAATCTAATGTTTAGCACCTCTACTAACAAAGAAAAGAATAAAGCAAAGTAGATATAACCTTTTGGTACCTCAATATGCACGCTTTCCAGCACTAACATGAATCCAATTAAAATCAAAAATGACAAGGCAAGCATTTGAAGTGTGGGAAACCGATTGATAAAGCGGCTAATTGGCCCTGCGAAAAACATCATAATTACTATTGATATAATTACTGCGGCAATCATAATTACCAACTCTCGGCTCATACCAACTGCCGTTAGTATTGAATCAAAAGAGAAGATAATATCGAGTAAAACTATTTGAGCAATTATATTGGAGAACTTAACTGATTTACCTTCATTACTCAACTCAAGCTCATCGTGGTCGACTTTATCATGAATCTCAGTAACGCTCTTACCAACTAAGAATAGACCACCAACTAGCAGGATAATATCGCGCCCTGATACAGCATGATGAAAAACCTCGAATATGGGTTGAGTGAATCCAATGATGTAAGTTATCCCACTAAGCATCAATACCCTAACCCCCAGTGCCAACGCGAGCCCGATAGTTCTTGCACGCGGCTGCTGTTCTTCAGGTAATCTATTTGAAACAATGGATATGAAGATAATATTATCAATCCCAAGGACTATCTCAAGAAAGGTAAGTGTCAGCAAAGCAACCCAGGCTTCGGGTGTAGCAAATAACTCTAAATTCATGATGATGAATATACAATGATGGTACTCTCAAAGCAGAAAAAAGTTTAGACAAAAAAAAAGGGGCTCAAAGTGAGCCCCTTTTAGAATTCATTTGGAAATTATTCACATTCCCAACCTGCATCTTCTAATTCTGCAACATCGTCCTTAGAACAACTAGAACAAGTTGTAGTAGAAGTAGTTGTAGTTCCTAAAATTGTAGTTTCATATGTACAATCGTAATCTTTCGTACAAGAGCTTAGAGAAACAGCGAATGCTCCAACAGCAATAAATAATAATACTTTTTTCATCTTATAAGGTTTTAAATTAGAGCAGCGAAAATAAGAGATTTCGATTTCAAATTACAGGATATGCGAAAAAACATCTGTTTACCATTAATTATGACAGACTAAATCTCGGGTCAATTAAACATTATCATCTGTAAACGAGAAGGTTATTCAAAAATAAAAAAAGAGAGAATTATTATTCTCTCTTTTTGGGTGGAAGACGGGATTCGAACCCGCGACCCTCGGTACCACAAACCGATGCTCTAACCAACTGAGCTACAACCACCATGAATTTCCCGAATAAAGGGACGCGAAAATAAAAGTTCCGAACAATGCTGCAACAGTGCTTCTACACTTTAATTATTTAAGACATCTAAGTGCCACCATTTAATGTGAATCGGATTAATGTAATATTTGAGCTGTATTTGTGTTTATTGAAGGACCCAACTAAAATTCGTCATCTTTTTGAAATTCGCTGTTTTCATTTCTGCTGGTATAGGAAACGCCATATTTCTCTTACCGTTAATCAAATCGCTCAACAAAAAGGGATCGGTAACTGCGATATACACCTCCCCATTTGAATCGGAGAAAATTTTTGATGGGTTTGAAGACGATCATTTCTCCTCTCACATTGACTTGCGCGGAGACATCAATTTTATAAAAACATCCATTTTTAATTTCGGTAAATTTGACATGGTTTACTTAGACTATTTCTCATGTAACCGTAAAAATATTATCGCCTCTTCCTTAATCGCGTCTGAAATTCACTGTTTTCAAATTCCCAAGCAACTTCCGGATTTCTTCAAAAGAAAAATCAGTATCCACCAACTTATAATTGGGGCGCACGAAGGGTTGCAAAATTTAGGTTTGCATCAGAACATTGGTGCTGATTTCGATCTCAACAGTAATAGTTTCAGGTCAACGCCAAAAACAATCAAGGCAAGGAATCTCAACAATTACATCACAATACAACCAGGCGCTGGAAATAATCTTACGCCTTGGAAGATCTGGGAATTGAATAAATGGATAAAACTACTTGAGAAAATTTCGGTAACATTTCCTAGGTTAAACATTGTTATTCTCGGTGATGTATTCGATAAAGACATCACCCATTATCTTACTGCCGCAAATAAAAATGCAATCTCACTGATTGACCAGACAGGTCTAGAAGAATTGCCCTACATTATTTCTAAAAGCCTATTACATATAGGAGGAGATAGCGGTCTAGTGCATGTTGCTGGCGCAGTCGAAACAAAAACAATCACCATAGTTGGCGGTTCCGATCCACAAATATTTGGGTGGCATAAAATCGATGATAGCATTCATAAAATCATTCAACATAAGCTCAGTTGCCATCCGTGCTACAGACATTACTTACCGAACCAGTCGCGTACAAGCGATCCAAAGAATTGCCCAGATTTTAAATGTATTAAAGGTATTTCGGTCGAAGAGGTATTCAGAGTCCTTAGCGATCTAATGCCACCTGATCTTGCTTAAATCAATAACACATACACTTGGCAGTAGGTTTATGGTCGCAATCTTCAACCTGGCACTACTTTTCATAACCACCCGAATTATGGGAGCAGAATTGAAAGGCCTAATAAGTCTATTCATATTAAATCTAGGCTTGACTTCAATAATTAGTGGGTTCATCGGAGGTCCAGCTATTGTTTATTTGGCACCTAGACAGTCCATTGGGAAGATATTTACTGCCAACACATTTTGGATATTAATAACCACTTCAATTGTGACCACAGCTTTAGTTTATTTAAACATGCTCAATTCAGTTGAACCAATTCGATTCTTTCGCATGGCGATAATGGAATGCCTTATTGTGACTTTGTCAATGACACTTCTTGGTAAGGAGAAAATAAAGACACATAACTGGCTTCAATTGATTAAAGTGGGCATCACAGTAATAGCGCTCATTTTGTATGTCAAATTCAAGAGTGCAGACTTCTCTTCCTTTCTTGACGCATATGAAATTTCACTTATCACAACCACATTATTATCCATTTTGGGGACTTTTCAGTTTTTCAAACCGAATGGAGTTTCAACCTGGACCGAGACATTAACAAGCGGTTTCAAACTGGGATCGATAGTACAGTTAGGAAATCTTGCCCAATTGCTTAACTATCGAATTGGCTACTATGTTTTGGAACTTGTCATTTCACCAATCGAGATAGCTTTGATTAGAATTGGGATTTTTAGCGCATCACTGCAAATAGCAGAAGCTCTTTGGCAGTTTACTCGGAGCGTAAATACTGTTCAATATGCGCGAATTGCGAACATTGAAGACAGGCGTGAGGCACTAAATTTATCGTTGAAGCTTGTTCGAATGAACTATGCAGTTACCACATTGGCAATAATATTTCTCCTGTTCGTTCCATCGAATATCTATGCCCTTGCTTTTGGGCCTGAATTCTCAGAAATTAAAGCGCATTTTCTAATTATTTCTCCTGGAATATTAGCCCTCGCCTTTGGAGGTGGAATCAATCATTATTTTGCCGGATTAGGGGAACACCGGTACAACACCATTTCAACTATCATTGGGCTTATCGTATCAATTTCGATTGTATTCCCACTTTGCAAGCTACTTGGAACTCATGGTGTTGCATTAACTGCGTCAATAGTTTATTGCGTGCAAGCCATTAGCCAATTATACTTTTTGAAAAAACGAGATGCTATCGAGTTTTCCTCCTTCTATTTGTCTTACAAAGATTGGGCTGAAGTAAAAAACCTCATTGTTAGGCTTTGGAATCGAAGCTAAAGAGATATTTGAGACTAGGAACAGCCTTGCCAATTCATTACATTTGTTTTACTTTAAACAACATTCGTATAACTAAACAGCAAGAAATGAAAAAGATTTTACTTTCTTCAGCGTCCATTGTTGTTGCTATAGCGGCTCTCGCTCAGCAACCAATTAAGCTGACAAAGGAGCAAAATGAGTACAAGGTTTCTGTACCAGTTCAATTGATTGAACAACAGGTAGAGAAATCAACTAGCACTCAAACTCCTCTAAATACAAACGCGATTCAAAGAAGCGCGACCGAGGTACAAATAGGTGAGTCATACTATGACTTACAAACAAATTCTTCTATCCAAAGAAGAATTCTAAATCACGCAAACAGCACTATTAGTACGACTTGGACGTTTAGTACTGACGCTGCATGGTCTAATAGAGGTACAGGTTATAATTACTTCAACGGATCAAGTTGGGGTTCTGCTCCTACTGCCGAGTTGGAAAGTGAGAGAACTGGATGGCCAAATCCTCTTAGGACTGGATCTGGTAAGGAAATTATCATTTCGCATAGCACTGCTAGTAGCATTTTTCACAGAGTTCAAAGAAACACCGTAGGTTCAGGAACTTGGACTCAAGGTAATTTATCAAGTCAAAGTGGTCAGGTTTGGGGTCGTTCTGCTACAGGTGGAACCAATAACAATACTATTCACATGGTTGGCATGACTTTACCGGTTGCTAATGCTGGTTCATTATACACAGATGGTATGGATGGTGCTTTCCTTTATACAAGATCAACAAATGCAGGAACTTCCTTTGATATTGTTGACTATCAAATACCAGGAACAGGCATTGCCTATTTTGATGGGTTTGATGGTGACAGCTATTCAATAGACGCTCAAGGAAACGATGTTGCAATTGTTGTTGGAGGGCTTGGTCGCGGAGTTCAATTATTTAAATCAACCAACAACGGTGTTTCATGGACGAAGTCAGATGTATTAACTTCAGATGTTTGGTTTCAAGAAGATGCGACTCTAGTTGACACAACCTTAGAAGATCGCCTGTTCACATCTGATGGTGCTGTAACTGTGCTTCTTGATGAAGATGGCATGGCACACGTTTGGTTTGGAACAATGTTCATAGCAAATGCTGATATCACTGATGGAACTATCACTTACTATCCTTATACCAACGGAATGGAATATTGGAATGAGGATTTCCCAGGCGATAATAGCCTAAGACTTTTTGGTATGTTGGATTTAAACGCCAATGGACAACTCGATTTAGACAACTCAGGTGGTCAATACCGCTTCTCTGGACTAGTTTCTCATCCACAAGCAGGAATTGATGATGACGGTTGTTTCTATCTTTCCTACACAAGCGTGAGGGAAGATCTAGTTGGAAGTAGCCAAAACTACCGTCACACTTATGTAACTAAGTCATGTGATAATGGTTGCTCTTGGTCTTTTCCAATCGATGTTACTGGCGGAAGTGTCAACGATTTTTACGAGTGTGTCCACCCATCTATCGCTAGACGAGTTGATGATGAAATTCATATTGTTTACATGCAGGATGTGGAACCTGGTATGGCTGTGTCTGGAGATGAAGATCAGTCTGCTGTTAATAAAATCATTTACTTAAAGGAAGATGCAGATCGATTTGATACGGCTGCTTTTTGCCCTACCGAAATTGCTGGTGACTCCCTATTGTGTTCAGGTGGCTCTGTTGAGCTTCAGGCTCTTGGTTGCGGAACATACGCTTGGTCTGGACCGAATTCATTCACGAGTTCTAATCAAGTAATTAACGCTGTTGCGACAGGTACTTATACATGTGATATAACTACAACTTGTGGTGTTCAAACAGAAACGTTTGATGTTATTGCATACAATGGAACTGGCGGACCTACCGTAACCATTTCATCTACAACACTCGAATTGTGTGCAACTGAGACAGCAACACTTACCGCTTCATCTAACATTGGCGGTGTTAGCTATGCTTGGAGTAATGGTGGCACATCTGCTAGTACAACTGTTATTGGCTCTGGTACTTACACAGTGACAGTTCAAGATTGTAACAGTGGGTCAACTGTTGAGTCTGTTACTATTCTTGCTCCAGCCGCTCCAGAAGCGATTGTGAGTGGTGACTTAACATTATGTCCTGGTGATAATAATGTACTTACTGCATTACCTTGGGCAGGGGCTACCTACCTATGGAGTAATGGTCAAGCTTCAGCAGCAACAACAATTACTGCAGCAGGAACATATTCAGTAACAGTAACTAACTGTGCTGGAAACTCAATAGCTTCGGTTACAATAACGATGGAGGCTATGCCAGTAGCTGTTATTAATAGTGATGCTACTACTGGTTGTGTTGGAGAAATCCTTACAGTGACTGCGGATGGTGGTTCAGGATATGTATGGTCTAATGGTAGTGACGATCCATCACTTTCAATTACAGATGTAAGCGAGTCTGGAACTTATACAGTAACCGTAACGAATGACTGTGGAGATGAGGATACAGAAGAGATAACTCTTACAATTGTTCCTAATCCAGCAGCGCCAATTATATCTCTTGTTGCTGGTTCGTATACATCTTCTCAAACTGGAACGGGTACGCATATGTGGTACATCGAAAATACATTAGTCACAGGTCAAATTGGAAGCACGCTGCCATCAAGCGCAGTTGCTGAAGGCAACTCTGTTTACTGTGTATATGTTGATGAAAACGGTTGTGAGTCTGATCCTTCTAACGCCATTGTTGGATTAGATGAAGTATCTAGAATGAACGCTGAAGTGAGTATTTATCCTAACCCTAACAACGGACAATTCGAAGTAAGATTTGGCGATGTTAACGGATTGATGAATGTAACCCTGACCAACACTCTTGGCCAGGTAGTTTACACAACTCAGGTTGTAGCTCAGAAAGGTACAGTTTCAAATTTTGAGATTGATAATCTTGAGTCTGGTGCTTATCAACTTCGCTTAATTGGCGAAGCCGGACAAAGCATCCAACAAATTATCATTGAATAACACACGAATGTTAAAGTGAAAAGGGCCGCAATTGCGGCCCTTTTTTTTACAAAATATCTGTGAGGGAATTTATTCCGATTGGTCGTTCAGAAACTAATCCTTCTCCAAACTTTACTCCTATATACCTTCCTAACTGAAGTCCCCTGCCCTCTTGATTTTGCAGGAATTCTCTTGATGAAATAGCTGTTTCCGGCTCTGTATTATTTGGATTATAAAATTGAGACGAATAGGCTAAAATTGATTCCATCCTTTTATCCCAATGGTCTGTTACATCGATGATAATGCTCGGCTTCATAAAATGATCTTGGATATAATGTAATACTATTTTTGGTCTCCACTCTTCTTGAGCCTGACCATTATACGTAGTCTCTATTCTTCTCAAACCACTTAAAAAACAAGCAGTCTTTTGTAATTCTGCTCCTCTGCTATGATCTGGATGACGATCATGCAGTGCGTTACACAACACCACATCAGGTTGGCAAGCTCTAATTACTTCAATTATTCTCAGCTTGTTTTCTTTTGAAAGTTCAAAAAAGCCATCGTCCATTTTAAGATTAACTCGGAAATCAGCATCAATTATTTGTCGTGCCTTTTCAGCCTCCTCAAGTCTTAATTTACCTGAGCCTCTAGTGCCAAGCTCACCCATTGTTAAATCACAAAGACCTATTCTCTTGCCATCCGCCCTTAACTTTAACAATGTGCCACTAACACCCAATTCTATATCATCTGGATGTGCGCCAATAGCCAGCACATCCACTTTCCCAATATTAATTTCCATTATTTCTTCGTCTCTATTTGACCATTTGAATTAAACATTATTCCATCTTTGGAAATTATCCAAATTTACGGATGTCGATAGGCGCAATATTAACCAAAGAGATAAAGACCGATGCCAGGAATCCTTACACGCTGGCTGGCGCACTCTTATTCTTACTTTCAAGTCTATTTGTTTGCTACATAACAATCAAACGGATTAGTGCCCCTTCGACTTGGACTTCACTTTTTTGGATAATACTCCTTTTCACAAGCTTCAATGCTGTCGCAAAAAGCTTTGTGAATGAAACGCGCGAAAGGATGCTTTACTACTATAGTATCATCAGTCCATCTGACTTTGTGATTTCGAAAATGCTTTATAACGCCTTGATTATGGTAATTTTATCAGGAGCAGCCGTATTAGTGTTTTCAACTCTATTTGAAATTGTGATTGAAGACCCAATAGCGTTTTGGTATGCGGTAATATTTGGAGCCGCAGGATTCGGTATTGTGCTTAGCCTACTAAGCACAATTGCCTCTAAGGCTGGAAACAACCTAACCTTAATGGCTATTTTAGGATTACCTATTTTACTGCCGATGGTATTGGTTACAACCACAATAACTAAGAATGCAATAGACGGTATTGATTGGTCAATTCAATGGAAATACGCATTCGTATTGATGGGTTTGAATCTAGTATGTTTCGCCCTGTCAGTCATCTTGTTTCCGTACCTTTGGCGCGAATAATTTAAGGTCTTGAGATTACCCATTTTATTAAAAATTCTAGCCGTTGTATTGGTGTTATTCGCCATATCAGCTGGCTTGTTGGTCGATGTACCTAGACTTGATATTCTCAATGAAACTATAAGAAACTTGTTTTTCCATGTAACCTCTTGGTTCGCGATGGTATTTCTCTTCTTGGCGTCATTCGTATATAGTATTAAATACCTTGCTTCTGGCAATGACAAGCATGATCTGATGGCGAAGATTTTTGTTCAGACAGGAATGATATTCGGTATTGCTGGATTAGTTACTGGAATGCTGTGGGCAAAATTTACATGGGGTGCATATTGGGTGCCTGATCCAAAACTAAATGGCGCTGCCATAACATTGCTAGCCTATTTGGCATATAACATTCTAAGAAACAGCTTAACAGATCCTATTTCTAGAGCTAAGATTAGCGGAGTCTATAACATCTTCGCATTTGTAATGATGTTGATTTTCGTTTTCATTTTACCCCGAATGACGAGTTCGCTGCATCCTGGAAATGGAGGTAATCCTGCCTTTAGCAGCTATGACCTAGATAATACCATGAGAATGGTTTTTTATCCAGCGGTGATGGGTTGGATTTTTTTAGGGCTCTGGATTTCTGAAATAAAATATCGTCTTGAATTGTACAAAAAGTCACATGAATAAGATTTGGTCTACTTTAAGTTTGATAATCCTGATGACATTGAATCTTGATGCAAGTTCACAAAACGCTGAAATGGCGGACATAATGCGTGACGATGGAAAAATATATGTGGTGGTAGGAGTAATCATTTTAATCTTTTCAGTGTTGTTTACATATCTGATAAGTATTGATTACAAATTGAGAAAAATGGAAAAAGAGCAACAGGAAAAATGAAAAAGACTCACATAGCTTTGATTGTTGTAATAGCAGTGCTCATGGGCGCTATGATTACAGCAATTAACGATTCTAGCTCATATGCTGATTTTACCGAAGCTTTTGAGAATCCAGATGACGAGTTTCATGTTGTAGGTCAGTTAAATCGATACAAAGACATGACTTATGATCCTCAAAATAATCCTGACGAGTTTATCTTTTATATGAAAGACGTAAATAATAGGGAGCAAAAAGTTGTCTTACATAAAAGTAAACCTCAAGATTTTGAGCGCTCAGAACAGATAGTTCTAATTGGTAAGGCGAAAGGAGATGCTTTCCATGCTAATGAAATTTTAATGAAATGTCCTTCAAAATATACCGAAGGCGAGGTTACAGTTGAAGCTTCAACAAATACATAAATGATTTACCCGGGTGAAAATTTGGTCATTGGCCAAATAGGAAACATATTCACAGTAATTGCCTTTGCCGCTAGTTTCTTGAGCATGGTAGCGTATTTTCTTGCTGAAAAAAAGCAAGATGACACCTATTTGAGACTTGGCCGAATCGGCTTTTTAGCTCACTCTCTAGCCGTGGTTGGCATGGTAGCCACCCTGTTTTTCATGATCTTCAATCAGTACTTCGAGTACCATTACGTATGGCAGCATAGTAATACTGATATGCCCATGAAGTACATCTTCTCCTGCTTCTGGGAAGGTATTGAGGGTAGCTTTATGATTTGGACTTTTTGGCACGTCATATTAGGTCTGATTCTTTATAGGTCGGTTCGAGAATGGGAGGCCCCAGTAATATCTGTAATCAGCGCAGTGCAATTCTTTATGCTTAGTATGCTTATGGGTACGGTAGTATTTGATTACAAATTTGGCAGCAATCCATTTACAATGCTGCTTAGAGACCATCCTGATTTTTCCGCCTTACCGATATTCGAAAACCCAGATTATACTGATGCAATTGACGGAAGGGGCTTAAACCCGTTGCTTCAGAATTACTGGATGGTGATTCACCCTCCTTTCGTCCTTTTTGGATATGCTACTGCTATTGTTCCTTTTGCATACGCTATTGGAGGCTTACTCAGAAAACAATACATCGAATGGGTAAAGCCAGCTCTCTCCTGGACATTTTTTGGAATTGGCGTTCTTGGAATAGGTGTTTTGATGGGAGGAGCATGGGCTTACGAATCTTTGAGCTTCGGTGGTTTCTGGGCATGGGATCCTGTAGAAAACGCGTCTCTGGTGCCATGGCTCACGATGGTAGGTGCGGGTCATCTTATGCTAATACAAAGAAAAAAAGGCGTTTCCGTTTTTTCGTTATTCTTCCTAACAACAATCACGTTTTGCTTGGTTCAATACGCGAGTTTCCTAACTAAAAGCGGGGTCCTAGGAGATACTAGTGTGCACTCATTCACAGATTTAGGAATGACAGGACAATTGGCTGTAAGCCTAATTTTCTTCTGTTTTCTTTCAATTTATTTGATTGGCATCAATTTCAAAAAATTCCCAACACAAGATCGCGAAGAATCTATTACATCGCGAGAATTTTGGATGTTCGTATCCTCGCTAATAATGTTCGTTGCTGCGTTCATCATAAGCTTTAGCACTTCGTTTCCTGTAATTAACAAACTGTTTGGCACCAACTTAGCCACTTCTGGCGAGCGCATTGATTATTATAATCAGTGGATAACACCATTCGCGATTATTACCGCCTTGCTCCTAGCCATTGGTCAGTTTCTTAAATACACCAAAACGGATATGCGTCAATTTTGGAAAAACATTGCTATCGCTGGATTCATATCAGCTATCATAACAACATCTGTTGCTCTCTCAATGGATATGCGAAACCCAATCTACATTTCCCTCCTTTTTACTAGCTCTCTTGCCGCCACTTCAAACACAGACTATTGGCTGCGTTTTTTAAGGGGTAAAATGAAAGCCGCCTCGGCTAGTATTGCTCACATCGGTTTTGGACTATTATTACTAGGAGTGCTCATTAGTACTACACAAAGCGAGATCATATCATCAAACACAAGTTTGTACGACATCAGTGTGCTTGGAGAAGATTTCAGTAATAATGAAAACATCCTGCTTATGCAGGATGACACCCTTATCATGGGAGACTTCTTTGTATCCTATCGCGGTAAAAAAGCCGAAGACAATTTCATTCATTATGAAGTTGAGTATATGCAGCCAAATAAAGATGGTAAACTCGAAAAGCAATTCACGCTTTTCCCCTTCCTACAATTAAACCCTCGGATGGGGAACGTGGCTGAACCCTATACAAAGCATTATCTGCATAAAGATATTTACACTCATATCTCATATGCCGAACTTGAAGATAGAGATGAAAAAGCCACAATTGGAAAACACTCAATATCGATAGGTGACACCATTTTCACCAAAACGAGCTTCATGGTTTTTGATAGTCTAGATCGACAAGCGAAAGATCGCTTCGCTGGTCTAGCAGCAGAGGATTTGGCGATTGGAGCTCACTTCACACTTTATGATGTGAACACTGAGGCACACGAGCTTAAACCACTTTTTGTATTAAAAAATCGAGAACACCCTATGACAGTTTCGGATAGCATGCCAGAGGCTGGAATTAAGCTCAGTTTCGAGGGTATTGATCCTGAAGCCGAAAGCTTTAATTTCAGGGTTGTAGAGGATGCTCCTAAATTCAACGATTTCATAGTTATGAAGGCCATTGTATTTCCTGGCATCAACATACTTTGGATTGGTTGTATTATTATGGGATTAGGCTCATTTCTGGCAGTTTGGCAAAGAATAAAACGCAAATGAGAGTTGCCATACTCGGATATGGTAACCTCGGTTGGAATTTAGAAAAACAGCTTACCAACTCCGGAGTCGAAGTTTCTCAAATATTTACTAATGACACATCAAGTTCAGTAACTTTCCAAAGATTAGATCAGCTTGATCCTCGTACCGAATTACTATTCGTATGTAAATCAGACTCCCTTATCTCAAGCGCCTTAGAATCCTTAAGCGAAACAGATCTCAACAGTTCATGTATAGTTGCTCACACCTCTGGGAGTGTTTCATTGCAAAATTCTCGATTTAGAGATGCTGTGTTTTACCCCTTCCAAACTTTTATAAAGGAATACCGAGCTAATTGGAATGGTGTTCCAGTTTTTATTGAAACTGAAATTGAAGAGGTTAAATCTATCCTTTCGGAGATTGCAATGAAAATTGACTGTTTTGCAAATGAGCTCAACTCTGATCAAAGGAAGAGACTTCATATCGCAGGAGTATTCAGCTCCAACTTTCCCAATCATCTGATTCGCTTGATGTTTGATTATCTTAAGGCAAGTCATTTGGAATCCGAATTAATCAAACCACTATTAACCGAAGCAGTACGTAAATCATTTGATCTAGGACCCAAATTGGCGCAAACGGGACCTGCAGTACGAGGGGATGATAATGTGATAAAGGATCACCTAAAACTGCTCAAAGAGGATCCTGAGCTTCATGCGCTTTATACTATGTTTACTGACGGAATACAAAACGCAAAGCAATGAGCTATCTAGATCATTTTCTTAAAATAAAAGCCTTGATTTTTGACGTTGATGGTGTTTTGACAAATGGGCAAGTTGTCCTTTTACCAGATGGGCAACAAATGAGACAAATGCATTCGAAAGATGGCTATGCATTGCAAATGGCCGTAAAAAAAGGATACATAGTTGGGATAATTACAGGCGGCAAAAGCATTCAGGTTAAAGAAAGATTGACCGCACTTGGAGTTACAGATATTCATCTTGGAGCTTTGCACAAGGATGAAGCATTAGACGACATTATCAATGACTACTCAATTAGCAAGGAAGAAGTGATGTACATGGGCGATGACATTCCTGACCTCTGCGTACTCACTCAAGTTGGCCTTGCTGCGTGCCCTGCAGATGCGGCACTAGAGGTTAAAAATGTAAGCCAGTATGTAAGCTCAATTCAAGGAGGTTCAGGCTGCGTGCGCGATATAATAGAGAAAATAATGAGAAGCCAAGGCAAATGGTATGATCAGGAAGAAAACCCTGATAACTTCGCAGAATTCACATGGTAGTATACGCCTATTTCAAATTAATCAGGTTCCCAATTCTTTTGCTAATAGCGGCAATCCAATACTCTGTTCGCTATTTTGTTATCAAGCCAATGCTTGCCATTAATGATTTTGAGCTTGAAATGTCTGACAGTCATTTTTCGCTGTTGGTTCTAGCAAGCCTTTTAATTTCGGGGGGCGGCTATGCCATAAATGATTACTTCGATGCTAAAATCGATCGATTGAATAAGCCAAAATTGGTTGTGTTAGATCGAATTATTAAAAGGAGAATTGCTATGGCATTGCATATTGTGATGACATCTCTTGGATTTGTAATTGCCACGTATGTTAGTTACATAGTCGGAATGTGGAAAATGAACACAATCTTTCTTTTCATCGTTTTCGCCTTATGGTTTTATTCAACCAACTTGAAGCATATATTTTTTGCAGGCAATTTGATCATATCAATTCTTGCCGCTTTAGTGCCATTAATTGTCGGACTATTCGAGATTCCAATGCAAAATCAAGCGCATCCAGAAATCATAGCTGAAATTGGTTTTTCAATTTTCAATATTCCCGCATATTGGATACTCGGATATGCCGGAATTTTTGGAGTACTTACCTTAATACGAGAAATCACCAAGGACACCATTGATATGAAAGGAGACAAAGCATTCGGTGGCAATACGATTCCGATAGCTCTAGGCGTGAAATCAACAAAAGCCATACTTATTGGGCTATATCTCATTTTATGTGTCGGATTACTATTTATTTACAATAGCTTTTTAATCGTTCATTCAAGTCAAATAACAGCCGTGGTCTTCACCTTAGTTGCTGGAATCATAGGACAGACTGCCATAATCTTTACAGCCAAAACTAAGGCACGTTTTAAACTATCGGCTAATTTGAACAGCGCGTTTGTTATGCTTGTTGTAATAAGTATGTATCTATTGAAGAGTTCAATTGAAACATACTTCGCTTGAGCATTTTTAATAAGCTAAAGGAAAAGCACTTTGTGCTTTCGAGCCAATCTCCCAGACGTCAACAAATTTTCAATTCACTTGGCTTAGACCATTGTATTAGACCGATTGAAATTGATGAGAGTTTTTCATCTAAGCTTAAAGCAGGAGAAATCCCCGAATACCTCGCAATACAAAAAGCAATACCACATCAAGGGAAATTGGCTGATAACGAGATCCTTATTACAGCAGACACTGTAGTTTGGATTAACAATCACGCTTTAAACAAACCAGCAAATCTAGACGAAGCCCGAGATATGTTACGTGAAATCAGCGGAACAAAACATACAGTTTATACTGCAGTTTGCCTTACCACCAATTCCAAACAGCGCTCGTTTATAGAAGGTACTGATGTCTATTTCCATAAACTAGACGATGCTGAAATTGACTATTACTTGAGTAAATACGCTCCATTGGATAAAGCAGGCGCATATGGTATCCAAGAATTTATTGGATACATCGGCATTCAAAAAGTAGATGGGGATTTTTACAATGTTGTCGGTTTTCCAGTTCAAAGGTTTTGGAAGGAACTTTCACATTTTTTATAAATCTAGGAGTTAATTCATAGTTAACTATTCTCTAGAATTTACGTCCTAAACTAAGTTTGCCGAAGAGTGTCTAGACTTACCATACGCATCATTATCATTTTAGCATCAGTCATTTTTATTGGCTTGGTGAGCACCCAAATTGTCTGGGTTCAAAAAGCGTATCAAATTTCAGATCAACAAACGAAGCACGAAATAGAACTTGCCTTAATTGATGTAGTTCAAAATATCCAAATGCATAGCGGTGATGCCGCTTTTTTGGTTGATCCTGTCAAGATGATCTCTGACAATTTTTATCGAGTCCAAATCAACGAAGAGTTACAACCCTACTATCTTGAGAGTCTTTTGAAAACAGAGTTTTTGAATCGAGAGATTAACTACGATTTTCAATATAGCATCTACAATTGTTTTAATGATTCTGTGGTCTTTTCAAAAATTGTAACCAATGAAGAGGATCATTCAAGCGAATTGCAGAATGCTCCAAACATGAGTTGGAATGATGATGGACATTACTTTTCAGTATTCTTCCCTACACTGCGGCTTGAAGTCCTTAGCGAAATGAAATTCTGGGTCATTTCCAGTATTATACTTCTGCTTGTCCTGATTTTTTTTGCCTACGTTATCAATGCTATTTTACACCAAAAGCGCCTATCGGAGATTAAAACAGACTTCATTAACAATATGACTCATGAGTTAAAAACACCTATTTCAACCATTGCTCTTTCCAGCGATGTCCTGTTAAATCCAAAAGTCATCGAAAATCCTGAACGGCTGATGGCTTATGCAAAAATAATAAAGACTGAAAATCAACGTTTGCAAAACCAAGTCGAACGAGTGCTGCAAGTTGCTCGACTAGAAAAAGAAGAAATTGAACTTAGGAAAAAGCCATGTAACATTCATGAGCTAATTGAACTGGCAGTTCCTACAATTAGGCTAAACTTTGAAGACAATAAGATCCAAATT
>Ga0257120_1000881_pt1 | contig 21132 bp, 34 predicted proteins | sample SI106_10metaG_FD_190153 | JGI IMG/M metagenome (GOLD analysis project Ga0257120, IMG submission 190153) | Marine microbial communities from Saanich Inlet, British Columbia, Canada - SI106_10 | ecosystem: Environmental > Aquatic > Marine > Inlet | place: Canada: British Columbia | collected... | reverse complement strand
CGCCGCCATAACTGCCAAGCGAACCTTCTGCTCCTGCTATGTCTAATCCGTTAATTGCTTTACCTGAGTTTGTAACTACATAGGCGCTGTTTGAGCTTAGGCTTAAAGACTCCGCAGACGCATCCCATACCAACTTAGGCGTTGTGCCTGTGTCCTCGTAGAAGCTGATGTCTCCGTCATAACTTATTCGTAAGCGGTTATACCAAGACGTATTGTGGTTGTTTCTTATAATTAAATCATTGGTGCTAAATAAGTTCTGCCACTTATCAGTTCCGTTGTTTAATATGAAAGTTCCTAAAGATTCAACATTACCATCAACAGTAAGCCCATCCATCGTGGCTGTGCCAGTAACGTCTATGCCTGTGGAGGTGGTGGCTAGTTTTTCTGCGTTATTGTAGTATAACTTTACAAACTGACCAGAACGGCAATTAACCATTGTATCATTAGTGGCTTTGTCCTTTATCAAAACTTGGTTATTACCGCGCAGAACTAAATCACCTACTCCTGCATCATCTACATAGCTGTCAGAACCATTGTGATAAATCTGTAGGTCATCACCAGCACCAAACGTAGCCTTGTCGTTGTCGCCAAACTTAATGTCATTACCATTAGTAGCTAAGTCTTGAGTCAAGGCAACATTAGGATTGATGATGTTGTTGTTGGCTACAGGTGCCCATGCGCTGCCTGTGAAGACATTCATAGTGTTGTTGGTAGAGTTGAAGTACAACGCACCAGTTAACAAAGCACCACCATCGTTATCGGTAGCAGGCGCTGAGCTTTTAACACCAAGGTATCTATCATCAAAGCTATCGTAAGAAGCTGCTGCGTTAGTCTCGCTAGTTGCTGCATTGGTTGCACTTGTAGCAGCAGCATTCTTGGAAGCGTTAGCATTAGACTCTGAAGCAGTAGCGTTAGTCTCACTTGTAGCAGCAGCACTCGCTGAGCCAGAGGCAGCAGTGGCACTAGAGGCTGCGTTAGTCTCTGAATTAGACGCATTACTTGCGCTAGTGGAGGCTGCTGATGCACTGCTTGCGGCAGCACTGGCTGAACCAGAGGAAGCACTCTCACTACCAGAAGCAGCACTGGCTGAACCAGATGCAGCAGTAGCGCTATTGCTCGCAGAGGTTGCACTGTTAGCTGCGTTAGTTTCAGATGTAGATGCGTCAGATGCGCTAGAGCTTGCAGTCCCTGCGCTAGTAGCGGCAGCAGAGGCACTGTCAGACGCACTGGCAGCACTTGTGGCGGCGTTAGTGGCGCTAGTGGTAGCATTCTGTACAGCAGTCATGTTATCGGCTACAGACGTAACGTCAGAGCTTATACCGGCCACTGTGTCTACGTCACTACTAATACCAGCTACAGTTGATACATCACCAATGTTACCCGCTACTGTGCCTATGTCACTTGCATCGGCAATGACAGTGTCCATCTTAGACTCTAGACCAACTACGGTTGTTACGTCGCTGCTTATACCTGCTACGGTAGTTACGTTACCGGAGATACCAGCTACTGTACCTATGTCGCTTGCGTCAGCAGCTACAGTATTAATGTTTGTGTTGTTACTTGCTACAGTGTTTACACTAGCAATGTTGTCACCAACGGTGTTTACGTTGCTGATGGAACCGGCTACTGTGCCGATGTCTGAGGCATCTGCGGCTACTGCCGTGATGTTGGAAGAATTAGTAGCTACAGTGTTTACGTCAGTAATATTACCTGCAACAGTGTTGACGTTGGCGATGTCGTTGTAGACACCTGTAATCTCTGTAGTCTTAGCTGCTACTGCTTGTACTTCAGTGCTGTTTGCTGTACTAGCAGAGTTTGCTGCTGCGGTTGCTGAATTAGATGCTGCTGTGGCTGAGTTAGAAGCTGCTGTAGCAAAACCTGCTGCGTCTGTTGCTGAACCAGAGGAAGCCGTTGCGTTGTCGGAAGATGTACTGGCGTGGCCTGAAGCTGCTGTTGCTGAGGCGGCTGCGTTAGTCGCACTTGTGTTGGCATCAGTAGCACTACTAGCTGCTTCACTTGCTTTAGTAGTGGCTATACCTGCCTGTGTAGTTACTGCGGATATTGTGGAATCGTCAGTTGAATCACTGGCTCCTCCTGTTCCTCGATAAATAGCCATTCATAGCCCCTACGAAAAAAAGTGATGATAAGAAATGAGGGTGTAAAAGAAGGGACTCCCGTTAAGGAGCCCCTTAGTTGTCTTAGCCGTTTACAGCTAGAACGAGACCTGCTTCTGGACGAAGTACCTGAGTACCGTACAGAGTGTCAGCAGTGTAAAGGGTTCCTAAGAACTCTTGCTTGTACTGAGTCTGAGAGCGAACACCCTGCTGCTCAGCAAGAACCATAGCGTCCTTGTGGAACAACAATGCACCTTTAACTTCACCACCAGCAGCGTTCTGGGCAGCAGTCTCAAGTACAGGACAGTTAGAAGTAGTATATACGTCAATGCCGTACAGGTTACCAATCTGACCGTTCTTAACACCACGACCATCTACGAAGTCAGAAGACATGTAGCGGTCAACACCCATGATAGCGTTACGGATGGAAGGAGGAACTACGAAAGAACGACCGTCCATAGGTACGTCTGCGTCATCCAGCTTCTGGATAGCAGCACGGAAACCAGCATCGTTAAATACGTCACCAGCAGCTACAGCATCAGCAGCGTAAGCTTCGATACCAGCAGAGCCAGAGAAGTTGTAAGTGTTGCTGTGAATCCAGTCGGAACCACTACCGTTGTCGTCACCGAACTTCTTACCCAACAGGAACAAATCTTCGTCAACCTGCTTAGACAGACCGTAGCCTGCGTCACCGGTGTAGAACTGACGGAGAGAAGCCAGAGCCTGTACTTCGGTGATGTCTTCAATCAAGCGAGAGAACTCAAAGTGCTTGTCGATAGAAATCAAAACTTCTTCTTCAGTTCCGTTCTGAATAGTAACAGCGGTGTTAGCTGCTTTAGCACTAGCGGAACCACGGAGAGGCTTAGGTACGTGAATGGTGTCGCCTTTCTTGCCTGACATGCTCATCTTCTTAACGAGGTTAGCCAGAACTAAGTTAGACTTGTATGCTGCGACAACTTCGTCACTCCAGATTTCTGGGATGAAAGTTGCTGCGCTTGTGTTGTCAACCATGCCGCCTGTGGCGGGATATACTGATGTAGCCATGAGATAATACCTTTAAATAATAATATTTGAGTTAGCGGACTCTCTTTTCGGCATACGCTTTAGTAATTTCATCACTAAGTTGTAAGTACCGGTCTGGGTCGTCCTGCATTAGTTTAATAATGTCTGAACGTCTATAGATTTTCCTAGACTGTTGTTGTCCATTACCCTTTGTACTTCCTGTAGAGGCTGACTTAATTGCTTCCTTACGTCCTGCCTTCTCAGCAGCTAAGGTCTGAGTTACTACACCTTGACGTTCCTTCCAGTTAGTGAGAAGTTCGTCAGCGGCTTCGTAATCATAACTACGGTCTGCTTGAGCAAAGAGCTGGGTTCTAATCTTAGAGCCTTTAATCCAGTCAACAAACTTAGAGTCAGAGATGACCTCTTGCATATCTGGGTGTCGTTGGTTTAGTTGTGACAGCGCAGATGCACGTTTGTTTTGTAGAGTTGTTTCCTCAGCCTTCTTAATGGAAGGATGATTAGCAATAGCTCTAGCGACAGCCTTGTCTGGGTCTGAGAAAAAATCTACTTCTTCTTCAGGTTCTTGCGTTGGTGCTGGTGTATCGTTTGTGTCGAGTTGTGTCTGAATGTAACTATCAACTACGCTACGTAACTCCCCCACTTCACTGCTCTGTCTACCTAAAAGCTTCTCAGCCTCTTGGTGCATCCGTACAATATCAGCAGTTGACTTTCCTTTGTACTTCTCAGGGATGTCATCTTCAGTTACAGTTTCTTCTGGAGGGGTTGGCTCTTGTTGTGGAGCTTCCTCTGGTTCAGGAGCTGTATCAAAAGTTGTAATCTGTTCTTCTTCGTTGATGTCCTCTGGACGCTCGTCTATAAGTGTTGCCATTATTAAACTCCGTGATATATTATCATTGTGGAGGTTTCATGTAAGTAAAGCTTCTGATTACTCAGAGTTGGCCTTACGCTCTTGCTTCAGTTTCTGTTCGCGCATCTTCATCCATTTCATCGTAGCACCTACATTATCACCAGAAATAGGGTCAATCTTACTGCGAACAGGGGTAATCATTTTTTTAGCAAGCTGACCGCAAGTAGCACAGTCAGCCTCCTTAGTATTACTGTCTATAAATAACTCAGTAACATGTCCTTCTGAACATTGGAAATCAAACATGACCCGCATCAGGATGCTTCTTGCTCTTCTTCGTCATCAGGCTCTTCTTGTGCCTGTTCCTCTGCGGCTCTAATCTGCTGCTCCAGTGTCAGGAGACTAGCAATGATGGAAAGCTGACCCTTACGGAAGTGCAGGTTGTTCTCATCTGTAGTCTGTTCCACTGAGTTAATGTGTACAGAGTTGGCCTGTAAATCAGCAAGAAGAGACTTCCAGCCTTCGTTACGGAACAACGTGTACATGCTTTCGTAATACTTTTCTAATTCTTTGTCAATCATACTGTTTATCCTTTTAGGACAGTTTAAGGGTTAAAATTTAAGTAACTTACTAAAGTATACTATAGTACATTATAGCATATTTTAAGGTAAAAGTCAAGTGTTATTTTGACTTAGACTTGTTTTTTAAAGTACGCTGTCCACGCTTAGGGAGAGCTGCTTTCTTTTTCTTCTTGGTCTTTGCTTTGCCACACGTCATGTTATTTTCTCGATTTAGCCCCAGAACACTTCCAACGCTTACGTGAGAGGTTGTTGGGGGTGTTAGGGTCATTTTGTTTAGCTTTGGGTAAGCCCTTCTTGATGCCAAGGCTTCTAGCGCAGTAGCTATCGCCCTTGGAAGTCCCCGGTTTTACACGAGGGCCACCACCTTTAGCCTTACCAGCCTGCCCGTAGCTTACCTTCTTACCACTAGAGGTTACCTTAACCTTTGCTTTTCCCTTTCTTGGTGTCGCCACTGGGCTTCTCCTGATTAGCTTTAAGTTCTTTAACTTCTAATTCTAGTTTGTCAACCTTTTTATTGACTTCTGCAAACGCTATGTTTACTTGCTGCATAGCGTCTCCAAACATTTTACTTGTTAGTACCATTGTAGCAATTATCCTTGTGTAGGTTGCGGGTTGGGTTGTTTAGTTACTTCCTTAACAGCTACTTCACGCTCCTTCAGTAGCTGCTCAGAGATTTTAAGACGCTTCTGGAACTCTTTGTCGTCTGCATCTCCAGCCTGAAGGTTAGCTGTAACTGCTCTGATACGGTCAATCTCAAGCTCCTGTGGTACAGCCTGTGCTTCAGCAGCAGCCTTAGCAGCTCGTGCCTGTGACTCTTGGGCCTGTCCGTTGAGTGCAGCAGTCTGTGAGGCTTGGAAGGCCATCTGAGCTTGTTGTGCAGCCTGTTGAGCCTGCTGTGCTTCTGGGTTAGGCTGGTTAGCTTGGTCAAGCTTAGCGATAAGCTCTTCACGATTGGACAAATTCATATTGTCAACAATTGATTTAACTAATTCAGGGTACATCGGGGTGTCTGGAGACATGGTCTGTAGTAACTGTACAAGCTGTGTAACCTCATACTCACGAGCAATAATGCCCAGAGAGCTAGATACATCAAACTTGTAGTCAGCAACAGGGTACATCTCTGGTTCAAACTGCATGTAGCGATGAGCAGCCTTAGTGACGAAGGGAACGATGAATGATTCTTGGAAGTTAATCAAAGTGCGCTTGTGACGCTTAATGATGGCTCCTAAGCTCATTGAGATGCCCGCTGCCGTCGCTTCTCCGTTAATACCACCTGACACACCAGTGGAGTCTACAGCGCCTGTAGAGGTCTGTACCATCTGTTGTAGGGCACCTGCCTGTGCGAAGGTAATCTGACTGACTTGACCGAAGTTAAATGGCTGTAGAATCTCAGCGGGGTTACCATTTGTCAAGATAACTTTACCTGCACGTACTTCCGGCTTAGCGCCACGAGGCATACGAGAGGCATCCATAGCCAACATAGGGTGTACAGTCAGTGCTAGAGCATCAATACGAGCTCGTAGTTCTGCGTCTAACGCCTTCTGAGAGTTATATCCTTTCTCACATACTCCTCTGCCCCAGAAACGGCTAGGAACGACATCCCAAGGGAATGCAATGATAGGACGGTCACCCATCATGTACGGATTAGCTTCAGCTTTGAGTAAAACACCGTCATTACCAATAACAACGATAGCCTCAACGTAGTAGCTGTCATCTTCTTCGTCGTCACTTGACAAGCTAACTGCTTCTTCCTCTGCGTCGGGGTCTTTCATAGCCTCTTCTAGGAGGTGACGGGGTACTAAACCGTAGTATTTGGTTAGACGTACCTTATCTTCTTCGTATATAGACTGAATGTCGTGGTCAGGCTCAATATCGAAGTCCTGTTGGGCTTCCTGTAGCTCTACGTCACGATAAACACCCTGTTCCTGTAGCTTTTCCACTACGTGGCGTGAGACAAACTCATCTACAGCACAACCTAGAGCATCATCAACGGACGTAGCTACTGGGTCGATAAGGAAATTCTGTGGCATGACGGGTCGTAGCTTGACACAGGTGCGGTCTACGATGTTGACACCAACTGCTGTTAGCTCTCCGTCCATCAGAGGCTGAGTAGCTGGCTTAAATTCTTTCTCAGTTGACAATTCAATCTCAGCGATACCAGTACCGAAGACAGCAGCGTTGATTAAGCACTCAGCTACACCTTTACGGACTTTGTTACGCTTAAAGTCGGACTCTAGGTGGTTACGAAGCATCATTACGTCTGCTTGGTCTTTGTCCATGTAGTCATCTTTGATGTCGAACCACTTACCACGACCAAAAGTAGCTTCCTCTAGCTCCGCTACGGAGGACTCAACGGCTTGTTGTAGTGCTGGGCTGATGATACGAGAGCGTTCTGACTGTCTAGTCTTGTCTTCTGGAGACCATTGGCCACGCCAGAGACGATAATACTCATCAAACTTCTGTGAGTAGTTAGCCTCGAAGTAATCTCTCCAAGACATTGCTTTATTACTTACCCATCCTTCTAGTGATTCTTCAATAGTGAATGGTTCGTTGGAATCTAACATAGTTTAGTACCCTGCGTAGGTGTCTAGGAATTCGTATTCTTCTTCTTCGTAATCAATAGCGTAGGCTATCTTAGCCAATTGGTCTATGTAGGCTAAGGCATCTATCAAATCATCGTGAACAAGCTTATTAGGGAACTGAAACAACTCATCTAAGAAGGGAGCGTTCCATTCACCCTTATTAAGTGTTATATTACCGTGCTCAAACCTACCCTGTAAGGCCCAGACAACCCTATCGGTCTTCCTCTGGTTACCGTGGGTAAGCTCTTCCACCCTGAAGAAGCGTTGGTTCTTCTTCATTATATCATTCAGGTATGGATATACAGCGTTCTTTAGGGCACCTTTCTCGATACCTACTGAGATTGGTTGGTAGTCTCTGACTGCTTCAAAGATTCGTCTGGCAGTCTCTTCGACACCCCAACGGCCATGTATGATATTAGCAACCCACCAGCCCTCAGTGTTCGCTTTAACCACAGCGATAGCCGTTTGGTCAAGACGGTTAGTCTTAGTTGTAGCTTTCTGGACATCTGCAAATCCTGCCAAATCGACAGCAATGTAATAACCACCATCTTTAGGCTCTTCCTCTGAGAACTTTACGAACTCTTCCTTAAAGAGCTCACCACCCGCTGCCTCAAAGGACGCCATGAACTCCTGTCTAAAGGAGAATGCTGACATCGACTTCTTAGCCGCATTAATCTCTTCCTTATCTAGGAGAGGATTATCGTAACTAGTAAAGTGCCAACCACTCCAGTCTTTATCCTTAGCCAGCACAGAGTACTGATGTAGGTCGTAGAAGTGGTTACGGCCCATAGGCGTACCTATGAACATCGCTGAACCCTTTTGGTCAGCTAGGGCAGGTCTTAGGATTTGCTCCCAGACCTCCGGCTTCATATCGGCGTACTCATCCATGACCAAGAACTTAAGGCTGACACCACGCATAGTCTCTGGTCTATCAGCACCCTTGAGTGCGATGGTAGCACCGTTGATTAGCTTAATCTGTAGGTTGTTGACGTGGCTAGACACAATGACAGGGTTACCTACTTCCAGTAACGTCTGCCACATAATGTCTCTAGCCTGACCCTGTGTAGGGGCAACGTAGAAGACGTGACCCTTAGTCGTAGTCAAACCTTCAATGATTAACTTCCATGCAGCGAGACGAGACTTACCTGTACGTCTACCAGCAGCTATTACTTGGAAGCGAGCCTCATCATTCCAGACCTCTTGTTGCCAAGGTAGCAACTCAACTTTTAAGTCAGTCACTAACTAGTACAACCACATTACAGGCGGACGATTACCGTCAACATTGCGCATATCAACATGCACGAAGACACTGTGTATTCCAATGCCTCCAAATCCCATCTTGATAGCTTCCTCAACCAGCGTGTACCTTTGTTGTGCCGTACTAACTTTAATGTCAGCTGCAATGCCTTGGGCATGAGTTCCTGCTTTCTCCTTTCTCGATTCAATCGGATGTTCGGGGCTACGATAGCCACTAGTTATAACAAACGGGAAACCACACCTTGCTCTAAGCAGGTCTAGCTTCAATAGGAATGTATCTTTAATTTCATTCTCACCTGTGTGCTGACAGGCAAACTCTTCTTTGGTGAAGTAATCTAGGTCTTGGTTGATATCAGACATCTTCGGTGTACTCTCCTTCGGCTACGGGCTCTGTTGAGCCACCTGAAATGACAGTCTTCTCACCACCGACACCAGTGATTGATATGTTGATACCACCTTTGTTACCACCTGCTGCATCCTTCTCGAAGTAGCTGGTAGGTAAGACCCTATCCATCACTAGCTTCCAAGCAGCAGCCTGATTCTTATGGTCATCATTTAAAGCAGCATCAAAGATAGACTCTAAGACCTTCTTAGACTTAGGAGACGTAAGCATCCTAGTCTTGTACTCATTGATGATAGCAGCGTCACCTTTAGGTCTACCTACTGACCCTACGGTTCCCCGCTTGCGGCTGACAACCTCAGACTTAGGTGGACGCCCAATCCTCTTACCAGAGGCTTGTTTCTTTACTTTTTTCTCAGTCAATATAACTCCTATGGGCTACCTTAGTATACTTAAGTATACCTAAGACCCTTTAGTTAAGTTCTTTTGTTAATATCTTAATGTTAATAACTAAATGAAGTAATTTATAACATAGGTATATTATACCATATTTTAGCTTAGAAGTCAAGAAGTATTTCAGTTAATTTAACTACCCCCTTTAGTGTACTTAAGTGTACCCGCGAACTCCCTTATAAATCAATGACTTACGGGCCACCTATTTACACACAATACTGTTACTTTTGGTAACACTTATAGCTCACACACGTCTCCTTCCTAAATGGTCACTTTTTTGTATATCAGAGGGTACCCATGAGAATACCAAAGCCACAACCGGCCCCCCGCCCCCTGTTTATCATAGGCTACAGGAATTGTCAAGCCCAATCGGTGACCGGATGGTACTCAAGGGTCACGGGTAATCACTAGCACACATAAGGCCCACAAGCAAATCAATTGGTGACCAGAAGCGAAAGGATAGTCACGTTTACACCTGTACAACTGGGGAGTGAGTATGCTATAGGATACCTACAGACCACATATGTAACACACAAGCAACCACACTGCAAGAGATACTCGTGACTAATCAAGATGGATTGGTCACGCTAATGTTTGACAATGGTTGTCAATCTGTAGTATTCGCGCGCGCCCGCTCCTTATATCTATGCTGTGGAAATTAATTGTAATTAAATGGTCAAAGGGTATTGACACCATGCGGCGATGCTTTAGAATACAACCCATCAAGACAACAAACACACAAACAAAACAAAGGTGATAACAATGATTAAGAACCAATATGAGTTAGAGCAAGAAGCCATCAGAATTGCCAAAGATGCTCAAGAGGAATTTCTAAGTCACGGCATGGATGTTTACGATTATATGCACCAATCGTGTGACGGGCATGAGTGCGTGATTTATACTTATAAAGCTATAGAGCTTTGCCAACAGTGCGACACCGATGATGGTGAGGAACAATTGCATGAGATAGGATACGAAGCCGCAACGTTTAACGAATATGCAACCAAATTAGCATATGCAACATTATTCAACGCCTGCATTTTTGCGTTCGATTCTCTCGACGGCAACTTGTGTGGAGAATAAACCAATCAACGCCCCGCAAGGGGCAAACCAAACCAATAGAGGCGATACAAAATGAAAATTAAACAAATAGCTAGTAACATGACAGTGTTAGATATGGGCTTTGCACAGGTATTCTTTAGCTATGAAACGCCGGTGGCTGCGTGTCTGACTGATGGCACACTAGTGCGCACAGATGAGCGATACAGCGTCACCACTACCAAGCATATCAACAAATGGCTCAACGGCTGCGAGGCCCTTACAGTGCCGCAGGAGCGTATTGATTGCCTGTTGACTTCAACTAGTGAATGCGACCCAGACTTTGACGAGGTGGCATAATGTTAAACAATTACAAGGGCAACAGCGCACTGCTCAAGAAGCAAAAGATAGAGCGAATCGAGCAATATATCGCGGATGGTGTGGTTTATCTGTCGCTGTCATTGGGTGTCGTCGCTATGTTTACGTTCCTTAATTGGGCCATTATTGCCCGCTATGGAGTATAAAATAATGGAATTAGAGCAAAACGATTTTTGGCAAACTCAGGCCAGAGGAACGAATGACCAAGAATATGCGATATACTTATCAGCCGTCGATAAAAAAACGGGTTTATGGTTGGACGGTAAGCCACCTAAAACATACGCTGAGTGGCTTAACTCATAACACTGGAGTATAGAACAATGCGACAAACTAAAGAGCTAATATTCAGCGGTGAACACCCGCGGCTTATCACCGGCGCCAGTTACAGCATTTACGCGGTGTCTCTGATTACTAACATAAGCAACGCCACACTGTACAGAAGGCTCAAAGGTAAAAACGAAATAACCGCTTGGGATATCACACCGGCCCACGAGCGCAACCCAGAGCGATACGGTAAAAAGGCACGGGAGCGGTCACAATTTAACAAACTTGAGTCAGAGGCGGATAGACTGTCTTCGGCATGGTTGCGGGTGGCGCTATGTTAGGCACTGTGCTGCGCTTCGCGCTGGGGTTTGCAATTGGGTACAGTATCGCGTACTGTTTTACAGCATTAATTAATTAAGAGGTATACAAGATGGACGAGCACGGCGACGAACATTTGACTTGGGACGATGACAGCCCACAGTTTTATCAGTGGGAGAGAGACGAGGCGTTAGCGGATGAACGCGGCGACAACCAATGGCTAGATGAGGATAATTAAAAATGAACAGTTTAGAACAATTAGAAATGCGGGTAGTGCTATGGCACAGAGACCGCAATTTGATAGCGGGCAGCACCGACGCCGCACAGCACACCAAGCTAGTCGAAGAGGTTAAAGAGCTAGAAACAAACATTCTGCTATCACAGCCGGTAATTGATGATATAGGGGACTGTTTGGTTGTGCTCATCAATATAGCGGAGCGTAATGGCTTGAGTCTGTTTGAGTGCCTCAGCCATGCCTACGAGGATATTAAAGACCGCAAAGGTAAAATGGTAGATGGTGTATTCGTTAAAGAACGCACTGTAAGCTCTTCTGAAGGCGAATACTTGAGAGGCTTTGGGGTAGGGTCAGGAGAGGCCCCAGAAGCCCTTACAAGCTACGATAAGGGCCTTAGAGCAGGTCTACTACATAGACAAGGGGGTAAATTATGAGCTGGATATTATTTAACAGGCATTTATCGATAGAGTTTAGAGCTGGAACCGGTTTAGATATCGAATTCGTCGATAGCAGGCCAGTATATACACAGAACAGTTTAACGGGGGAAATAGAGACAATGCCCTTTCAAGGTGTTATAATACTGCTGCCCTGTATTGTTATTTCTTGGGGTAACGTTTATACATTTGATGAGGACGACGAATAGTGAGCAAGATTAAAGAGCAGTTGATTGGTTACGACCATCAGAGCGACTGGCTAGACGATAGTAGCTACGTAATGGTTAATGAGCTGGTCGAGTATCAGCTCTACTGCATGACAGTATCAGAGATGCAAGCCATGGCCGCTGATAGGCTACGACAGGAATACCACGCAATGTCTTACAGCGACTTCAAACAGAAACACGACAACGCATTTGGAGAGAGACAAAATGAGTAGATGCAAAGCTTGTGACGTTATATTGACTAACGCGGAACTAAACAAAACCTACGGTAAATCAGACACAATGGTAGGCCTTTGCTACGACTGTAGTAAGATTTCAAGTAAGGCTTACAGTGACTTCGACGCCACCGTAGATACCCAGATAGACTTCACAATTAGCCTAGATGAATTTGAATTTGACAAAGGCTATAATTAATGCTATAATATCCTTATGTTATGTTCTTTAAGATTAAACATTAAAGTAACTAACTAAAGTATACTTAAGTAGATGAATCAATTTAATAACCAACTGAAAGGTAATAACTATGTCATTAGCAACATTAGAAGGTACAGTAGCATTCGCTAACCTCACTGAGCATGAGGTCTACAACAATCAATCCACTGGTAAATTCTCTCTGGTAGTGTCTTTAGATGACGCAACAGCAGATGAGCTAGATGCTAAGGGTGTCAAGCTGAGAGAGTACGAAGGCGTCAAACAGCGTAAGTTTAGCAGTAAGTTCGATGTGCCAGTGCTTAACCCTGATGGGACAGAGTTTAGTGGTCGAGTGACCAGAGGCTCTAGAGTCAGGCTACTGTATACAGACGGTCAACCGCACCCTGTACACGGAATGGGTACTTACCTCAACAAAGTTAAGGTTCTGGAAGTAGCAGAGATGGAAGGCGCAGAGGACTTTTAAGGATGAGAGAAGAGTCTACCTTTGTAAAGCATGAGCCATGTCCTAAGTGTGGTTCAGGCAACAACCTTGCAAGGTACTCTGATGGACACGCCCACTGTTTTACTGGTGGGTGTGGTCACTACGAGAGAGGCAACGGAACTGCCTCAGACTTTGCTGATGTAATTAAGAAGCAAACAAGAGCATTTGAGATGACAGGAACTATAGCGTCAATCCCCGATAGGAAGATTTCACAGGCAATCGCAGCTAAGTTCGGTGTGACTGTAGAGTTCTCCCCAGAGGGTAAGATTGTCAAGCATCATTACCCGTACTACGATAAAGACACAGGTCAGGCCACAGGGACGAAGGTCAGACAAGTAGATAACAAAGGATTCTACGCAACAGGTAACTTCGACAATGTAGGACTGTTTGGACAACAGGCATATAGAGAAGGCGGTAAGTACATTACCATCACTGAGGGAGAGGCGGACGCAATGGCTGTCTCTGAGATGTTCGACGGCAAATGGCCAGTAGTATCAATTAGGTCAGGCGCTGCCGGTGCAACTAAGGATATTAAAGCTAACCTAGACTGGTTAGAGAGCTTCGATAACGTTATTGTCTGTTTTGATAACGACAAAGCGGGACAGGAAGCAGCACAGTCTGTACTAACTTTATTCACACCCAATAAGGCTAAGAACGTAACACTGCCCCTGAAGGACGCAGGCGATATGTTGAAGGCCCGAAAGGTGTCAGAGTTTGTTAGTAGCTGGTGGGATGCTAAGGTATTCAGGCCCGATGGTATTGTGTCAGGCTTAGACACTTGGGATTTGCTACAGGAACAAGCACAGACTGTTTCTATTCCTTACCCTTGGACGTGTCTAAACGAGTACACCCACGGCTTTAGGGCTAAAGAGCTGGTTACCATTACTTCAGGTTCTGGCATGGGTAAGTCTCAGATAGTACGTGAGTTGGAACACTACTTGTTGAACCAGACAGAAGATAACATAGGTATCTTGGCACTGGAAGAAGATATACCCAAGACAGCTCTAGGTATTATGTCCATCGAAGCTAATAAGCAGCTACACTTACCGGATGTTAAAGCAGCAGTTACCACTGAAGAGCAGAAAGGCTACTGGGAAAAGACTATGGGTACAGGACGTATCTATATGCTTGACCATTGGGGCAGCACCAGTGAGGATGACCTGCTAGGACGCATACGCTACATGGCTAAAGGCTTAGACTGTAAGTGGATTATCCTAGACCACCTGAGCATCGTAGTCAGTGACCAAGCCAACGGAGACGAGCGTAAGGCTATTGATAGCATTATGACTAACCTCCGTAAGATAGTTCAGGAGACAGGTGTCGGCTTGTTCTTAGTGTCTCACCTCCGCCGACCATCAGGTCAGAAGGCTCACGAGGACGGCGGTAAGATTAGCTTAGGAGAGCTTAGGGGGTCAGCCAGTATCGCACAGCTAAGTGACATGGTGATTGGCTTAGAACGTGACCAGCAGCACCCAGACGCTGATATACGCAACACTACGTGCGTTAGGGTTCTGAAGAATCGGTTTGTTGGTTTGACTGGTGCAGCTTGTTACCTCTACTACGATAAAGACTCTGGCCGTATGATTGAGACAGCGTGTCCAGTAGCCGATGATAAGGTGGATTTTTAATGCGTGTGGTATCTTGGTTCAGTTGTGGCGCGGCTAGTGCTTATGCTACTTATTTGGCCAGTAAGAAGTATGCGGAAGTTGAATTTGAAGCTGTATACTGTAGAGTGGTTGAGGAACATGAGGATAATTTGAGGTTTTTGGGAGATTTTTCTAAAAGTACAGGTATCCCTATTAAAATCATTGGGGATGATAAACACTCTTTCTCAATTTACGAAGTTTTTGAGAAGCGTAAGTTTATAAAAGGACAAACCGGCGCGCCTTGTACCATGATTTTGAAAAAGGATGTCAGGAAGAAGTACCAGAGGCATGACGACATTCAGGTGTTTGGATACACAGTTGAGGAAGGGAACAGGGTAGATAGGTTTTTGGATTCTAATAATGAGGTAAACGCTGACTTTATATTGTTTGATGAAGGTTATACTAAGAAAGATTGTTTAGGTTTTATTGAGAGTTTAAACATAGAGATACCTATGATGTATAAACTTGGTTACAACAATAACAACTGCGTAGGCTGTGTTAAAGGCGGTATGGGTTACTGGAATAAGATACGAGTAGATTTTCCTGAAGCGTTTGATAAAATGGCTAAGTTGGAACGTAAAGTAGGACACGCTATTAATAAGGATAAGAATGGTGCTGTTTATCTTGACGTTTTAGCCAGTGATAGAGGTAACTTTAAAGTAGATAAACCGACGGATTGTGGGTTTACCTGCGAGTGGAAACAAGAGGAGTTAAAGTTTTAATGAAGAAGATAGTCTTTGACATTGAAACCAACGGGCTAGAGCCTACTCTTATATGGTGTGTTGCAGTACGTGAAGTAAGCACAGCTAAAGAGCTAGTGTTTACCAGTGAGGTTGCTTTTAAAGATTACTTTTATTCTGAGCAGATGGAAATCATAGGCCACAACATAATTGGCTATGATATACCGGCGCTCAAAAAGCTTTGGAACGTAGACTTCACTGATAAGAAAGTAACTGACACACTTGTTATGTCACGCTTGGCAGAGCCTTCACGCCAAGGTGGTCATTCACTAGATAGCTGGGGCGAGCAATTAGGATGCCTTAAAGGGGATTACAATGATTGGCTTAATTTTTCTCAGGATATGGTGGAGTACTGTCAGCAAGACGTTAGAGTTAATGAACGTGTTTACAAGAAACTCATCTCGAAGCTTAATGATTTTAGAAGTGAGAGCGTTGACCTTGAACATCAAGTACAAGACATTATTGCTCAGCAAATCAAGAACGGTTGGCTCCTAGACCAGAAGAAAGCGTTTGTCTTATTAGCTGAATTAAAAGAGAAAAAGCTTGACTTAGAGGATAAGGTACATGAGAAGTTTAGACCTCTACCTACTTTTATAAAACAAGTATCACCGAAGGTAAAGAAGGACGGCACCTACTCTATAGTTGGTTTAAAGTTCTTAGGTGAGCAGTGGGAGACAGCAGTAGCAGACTTCAGCAGGATTGATTACCCAGAGTTTAACTTAGGTTCGCGTCAACAGATAGGCCGATACCTACAGTACTTTGGGTGGAAACCTAAGTCTTTCACTGAGAAGGGTCAGCCGATTGTAGACGAGTCGGTACTCAACAAAGTCAAGGGTATACCAGAGGCTGCGTTGATTGGGGAGTATCTGTTAGTGCAGAAGCGTATCGCACAGGTGCAGAGCTGGATAGAAGCCGTTAAAGAAGACGATAGAGTACACGGTTACGTAAATGCTAACGGCGCTGTAACGGGCCGTATGACACACTCAAGCCCCAACATGGGTCAAGTACCAGCAGTCTACTCGCCTTACGGCCAAGAATGTAGAGCTTGCTGGACAGTACCTGAAGGTTATAGCTTGGTTGGTATGGACGCCAGCGGTTTAGAGTTACGTATGCTGGCACACTATATGAAGGATGAGGACTACACTAATGAAATACTCACAGGAGATATTCACACAGCAAACCAGTTGGCTGCGGGCCTTGAGACTAGAGACCAAGCAAAGACTTTCATCTACGCTTTCCTATACGGCGCAGGAGATTCAAAAATCGGAAGCATCGTTGGAGGAACTGCAAAGGTCGGTAAACGACTTAAAGAAAAGTTCCTTGCAAATACGCCAGCTCTTGGAAGACTACGAGAACAGGTTACAGTGGCATCTGGAAGAGGTTATGTTCTTGGATTGGATGGAAGACGAGTGGCAATCCGGTCAGAACATGCTGCGTTAAACAGCTTACTTCAATCAGCAGGTGCTATCGTTATGAAGAAAGCCCTATGTTTACTGGTAGAGTACGCTAACCTCCATAAAATTGACTTTAAGATAATAGGAAACATACATGATGAAATCCAGACAGAAGTTAAATCGAAAGACGCAGAAAGGTTTGGCCGCTTGGCAACGGCTTGTGTTGAAGCTGCCGGACTTCACTACAAACTCAACTGCCCCCTCGCAGGCGAGTACAAAGTCGGGAAGAACTGGGCAGACACCCACTAAGGAGTCGGATAGGAGTAGAGAGAACCAGACAAGGATGTACGTAGACGGCAAGAGATACAGAGTGGGTAACCCTAAGCATCCCCACCATCAGTTATATAAGGAAGAAGGTTTAGAGGCGGTCTACGAGATTATGAAAGGAAAGTCCCCCAATACCCAGAGACCTCGTTTGCTTGCTTGGTTCAACAACTTATTTAAAACAAAAAAGGCTGTATAAATGAAACCTAACAAAGCTGATAGAAAGAAGTTTGACATTGACTTGGCCTACGGTGAGGTCAGAGAAGACAAGATAGCAGAGATGCTTACTGGTAAGAAGATAGAGGTTAAGTCAGAGAAAGACATGTGGCAGCGTACTGGTAACATTTGTATTGAGTACCAGTCATGGGGTAAGCCTTCAGGGATTGAAGCTACAGAGTCAGACTACTGGTTTCACAACCTCTGTATCGGAGACGAAGAATACTGTACGTTAGTCTTCAGCACCCCCGTCCTAAAGAAGATTGTTAAAAGGCTTGACAAATTCAAAACAGTGAGTGGTGGAGATAACAACGCAAGTAGAATGTTCTTGGTTAATTTACAGAAGTTATTCTCAACAGACGTTATCAAAGCATTCAAGGAGTTAGAAGAAGATGAACAAGACGACTGAGACACTAGTAGCTGATATCTACGCAATGATGGAGAGTAAGGACGCAGACCCTTCAGTAGACGTAGAAGCGGAGATAGAGAAGTTTGGTGAGAACGTAAAGGCTCTAATGCGCACAGAGTTTGGCAGGGAGAAGCGTCAAGATAAACGAACGCTACGCCTGTCTAACATAGGACGCACTGATAGATTCCTCTGGAACGTTGTAAACGGAACCAAGAAAGAGAAGATTGAGCCACACACCTACGTCAAGTTTATGTACGGTCATTTAGTTGAGGAGTTGCTGTTGTTCCTTACCCGTATGTCAGGTCATACAGTTACAGACGAACAGAAGAAGTGTGAGGTCGAAGGTATTCGAGGCTCTATGGACTGTAAGATTGATGGTGTTGTTACAGATGTCAAGTCCGCAAGTAGCTTTGGCTTCAAGAAGTTTAAAGAAGGTAAGATACTCAGGGATGACCCCTTTGGCTACGTAGACCAGATTAAAGCCTACGCCTACTCAGAAGGCGAGACACAGATTGGTTGGTTAGCCATTGATAAGACAGTGGGCCACCTTACTTACCTGAAGTACGACTTAGCAGACCCAGAGTTTAAAGTGGACATGGAGTTCAACGGTACAGTGGCTGACAGGGTTAAGTACCTCAAGGAGATGGTAAAAAAGCCTGAGCCTGTTGCAGTGTGCCATAAGCCTAAGCCAGACGGTAAGTCAGGTAACATGCAACTAGCAATGGGTTGTTCTTACTGTCAGTACAAGCAGCACTGCTACCCTAAGCTTCGTTTGTTTAACTACTCTTACCAGCCTAAGTATCTATGCGAGGTAGTGAAGGAGCCAAACGTACAGGAGTTGAAGCTCAGTGACTAAGAAGAAAACGAAGTACAGGTCAGGGTTAGAGTCAGCGTTAGCAGACGCACTAACCAAAGAGTTTATCTATGAGCCTTACAACTTACCTTACACAACACACAGAAAGTACACTCCTGACTTTGTGAACGAAGACAAGAAGATACTGATAGAAGCTAAGGGTTACTTCAGAGTAGGCGACACACAGAAGTACAAGGCTATCAGAGACTCTATGCCAGAGTGGGAGTTAGTCTTTGTGTTGTCCAACCCATTGACAAAGGTACGTAAAGGTAGTAAGATGACTATGAGCCAGTGGTGTGAGAAAGAAGGTTTTCCTTGCTTCACTGTTAAAACAAGTAACGAACTACTTAAGTATGTGAGAGATAAGAAATGTCACTAACATTTGAGGAATACAAGGAACAGTTCGTCAGGGAAAACGATGAGATACTTATCTTAGAGATACTTGAAATAGACGCTGACGATTTACTAAACGCCTTTGAAGATAGGCTTATCAGATACAGAGAAGAGGAATTAGAAGATGGCTTGTGACGCATACGACATGAACCCTGAGTCGCCTTATTATGGTGAGTTAAAATGTTTAAGACCTGAAGGTTCTTCTTTCGATGATTGGTATTTAGTGCAAGAAATATCAAAGTGTGGTAATATCTCGTTCAATCGGATTATAAGAAGAGAAGAGGCATTAGAAAATGAATAATCTTAAAAAGTTAATTACTGAAAACGAGAAGTTGTTCGATGAGTTAGAGTTTTGGAAGTCAACAGCTTTAGAACTAGGTGCATCTGAAGACGCTTACGAAGAATGTTTACGAGACGTAGAGAGGATGTGCCATGAAATGGATTATGACGACACAGGGGAGATACACGGATGAGCATTAATAACGCAACACCCCAAGACTGGGATAGATTACGCAAGCAGCACCCGCCGGTAGAAGCCCCTAAGCGCACAATAGACGAGTCTTTGATGACGGTTTATCTTGACATGGCAGAAGCCGAAATGAATCCCTTTGACGACGACGACGAGGAACAAGATGTTGTCAACAACCCTGACCACTACAATACAGGTAACATAGAATGTATTGATGCAATAGAGGAGTCCATGTCCAGTGTTGCATTCAAAGGCTACCTCAAGGGCAACTGCATGAAGTACCTGTGGCGTTATGACTACAAAGGCAAGCAAGTAGAAGATTTACAGAAGGCTCAGTGGTACTTAGCCCGACTGTTAAATCAAGTAGTGTTTGAAAATGAGGAGAATAGCTGATGGCGTTTAACAAAGCAACTTGGAAAATAGTTAGTGTGTCAAATTCGATACAAGAGTTAGCGTGGTTACTTGGAGATGATGTAGGTTACGAGGATGTTCTTAAATCTCTTCAGGTCTCTGGTCTTATTTCCCAAAAACTAGCACTTGACGTAGAAGACAATGACTTTTTTGTAAGGCTTAATTACGGTGATGAAGAGGACGATTACAACGAGGAAGAACACTTAGGTTGTCAGAACTTTCCTGTTTGCGATACGGAAGGTTGCGGAGGAGGTAAATAATGGCTACAGGTCAGACACACGGGGGTAAGGGTTCAGCTACACGCCCCACAGACAAGAAGAAGTATGAAGATAACTACGACGCTATCTTTGGCAAGAAGAATAAAGACAAACCTAAATCTAAGGATAAGAAATAATGGAACAGTACCAACAGTTTATACACAAGAGCCGCTACGCACGATGGATGCAAGAGGAAGGCCGTAGAGAGACATGGGCAGAGACGGTACAGCGTTACGTAGACTTCTGGTCTAACCGTGGTCAGATAGACGACAAGACCGCTAAGAAGCTGTTTAACGCTATCCATGACTTAGAAGTAATGCCATCAATGCGCTGCCTTATGACAGCAGGTGTAGCACTAGACAAGGATAACGTAGCAGGCTTTAACTGCTCCTACCTAGCCATTGACTCACCACGTAGCTTTGATGAGCTAATGTATGTACTTATGTGTGGCACAGGCGTAGGGTTTAGCGTAGAGCGTAACTTCATTACCAAGCTACCAGTAGTCGCTGAGTCATTCCACAAGACTGACACAACCATTGTAGTAGGTGACAGCAAGGTAGGGTGGGCTAGTGCGTTCCGTGAGCTAATCGCTATGCTGTACGCTGGTAAGATCCCTAAGTGGGACATCTCAGGTGTGCGGGCAGCAGGTGAGCGCCTAGAGACCTTTGGTGGTCGAGCGTCAGGCCCACAGCCTTTGGTTGACTTGTTTAATTTCTGTGTTGAAATCTTCCAGAAAGCTGAAGGCCGTAAGCTGACCAGCATTGAGTGTCACGATGTAGTTTGTAAGATTGCTGACATTGTAGTTGTAGGTGGTGTTAGACGTTCAGCTTTGATTAGCTTGTCCAACCTCTCCGATGGTCGTATGGCTAAGGCTAAGTCAGGTGCTTGGTGGGAGAATGAAGGTCACCGTAGATTGGCTAACAACTCAGTGGCGTACACAGAGAAGCCAGACTTCGAAGCGTTCCTCAACGAGATGCAGACCTTGTATGAATCCAAAGCAGGTGAGCGTGGTATCTTTAGTC
>Ga0257120_1000880_pt1 | contig 21135 bp, 18 predicted proteins | sample SI106_10metaG_FD_190153 | JGI IMG/M metagenome (GOLD analysis project Ga0257120, IMG submission 190153) | Marine microbial communities from Saanich Inlet, British Columbia, Canada - SI106_10 | ecosystem: Environmental > Aquatic > Marine > Inlet | place: Canada: British Columbia | collected... | reverse complement strand
TAATTTCAAGCAATACAGTTCCGCCCGCTCCTGCGCCACCAGCACCATCTGCTGAACTTCCTTGAACTGAGTTGCCAACCGAGCTAATTGTATTTCCGTTTCCAATAAGTGTGGCTGCGCTTATTAATACGATACCGCCCCCATTTGCACCAGGTATTGCAGTATTTACGTTATTCTCGTGGCCGGCACCACCACCTCCACCTAAGTAAACTCTGTTTGCCGAGTTTGAATAGGAATTTGTTTTTCCGCCAACTCCTGGGTTTAAACATCCACATGTAAATGTGCTTGGTTTAATGCGCTGTCCACCTTCGCCACCACTACCTGCATTAGCACCGCCACCACCACCACCGTTGTGATCATTAGCACCACCACCGCCATTGGCTTGAGCTCCTCTTCCTCCAGTTTTTCCAGTGATGTAGCTGGCAATTCCTTCGCCTTTTTTGGCACCTTCTCCTGACGATATATCATAGTAGAAGCCGCTGATTGTGTTAAACCATGAACAGGCATAGGTAGAAGTTGAGGTAGATCCACCTCTGAAGCCCTCTCCATCAGCATTTATATCATCATTGAGCGTTAATATGCCAGTGCATTCTAAGGCAATAATTCCCCCAGTGCTACCCTCCCAAGGATCTGCTGTTATCTGATTAGTAACTAGGGCATTATTGTATATAGGAATTCGCACTACTTGTACTTTTCCATTTATTTCATAAGTTCGATCAATTCCCTTTACGATTAGGTTGTTTCCTGAGACGGCGCATATTTCAGTGAATTCATAACTACCCGCACCATTCAGGTTCGATATACTTCCAAACTGGGCGGAATTTGATTGATTGATTGTAGCTCCTTGCATTTGGATGATTAATATTTTATCACCGACACTAAAGCCAGCGGTGCTGGATAATTCAATGGTGTCATTGGAGATTCCTTCAACCTCAGCATAATTGTTGATTGTTCCAAAAATACTGGTGGTTTGTGCGAGGTTAACCTGATTGAACAACAAGGTGAAAAGTATGCAAACGATATATTTCATTCTAGATAGACGAAGCTTAACGGGTATGGTGTTGAAAACTGGGCCTGAAATTATCAAGTTTATGATTTTGTAGCTCGAGATAATCGATCATTTATTGAGCGACCTAGGCCATGGTCAGGGAATTTTTCGGCAATTATGATCTCCAAGTCTAAAGAGTCTAGATGGTGCATTGCTGCGTAGAGTTTAGCCATCGCCATGTCCATATCTGAATCAAGTGAGAGTATGATTTGGTGAAGAACAGAATCGTTATTTATGTCCTTATCAAAAGTCAATAATCCAATTTTAAGGTTAGAATATTTTTGAATCGCTGTACCTAAATCATCAACCAAAACTGTCTTGGTTTTTGGAGCATAATGTCTCGATAACATGCCTGGCGCATCGGGTGCGGATTCTTTTTTATTTCTAATATTCAATGGGCCAACCACCTTCTCTATTTCCTCAACCGAGATAGAACCTAAACGATATACAACGGGGCGATCGTTTTCAAAACCTATGATTGTAGATTCTATTCCTTTTTGGCACTCTCCACCATCCAAGACCATTTTTAGACGATCGTCAAAATACCGGGCCACGTGTTCAGCTTTTGTTGTACTAATACGTCCAAAAGGGTTTGCGCTTGGTGCAGCAATTGGAAAATCAAGTCTTCTAAGAAGATCAAGAGTTGTTGGATGATTTGGAACGCGCACAGCGACTGTATTCTTGCCTGCAGTAACTAAATCGGGTACATGAGGGTTTTTCGGTAAAACCAAGGTTAATGGACCTGGCCAAAAATGTTGTGCTAGCTTTTCCGCTTTCTGCGGCAACACGGTTACAATACTTTTTAATTGATTGGCAGAGTGTATGTGAACGATAAGCGGATTGAAGAAAGGCCGCTGCTTTAACTCGAATATCTTACGAATAGCCTCTTCGCTAAAAATGTTTCCCGCTAAACCATAAACTGTCTCAGTCGGTATTGCAACAAGACCATTTTGATTTAGAATTTCTACAGCTTTGCTTATGTCCTTTGATATACTATCCATGGCTATTGCGACTATGGTGCAAAGTAAAGGCAATAATAGATTTGGGAGATCGGATTTTACTTTAGGTGTTTGGGAGAACCATCGCAGGTTCCACCTCTTTTAGATAGCCCACAAACGCAATCGTGAAAACCGAAGCCATCTAGAATTCTTTGGGTGTACTTTTCAATCCGGTCAATTCTAGTCTTGGATTGCTTTGCTCTTGAGAAATAGATGTGATACGCTCGTTGCCTGCCAGGAGTTAAACTTTCAAAGGCAGTTTTGAATTCGCTATCAACGCTCATTTTTTCAAGCAATTCTTCCGTTAAATCAAGGTTTTTACTTTTTGTCATCTCAACCTTCTGACCCGTTTTCTCGATTTCTATCGACTCGAATATGTAGGCCTTAATAATTGGTGTCAGATCCTCTATCTCTTTGACAGAATTGAATTTCAACATTCGAGTTGATTGCGAGTTTTCACCCGGTTGAGTGAGCAATCCTTTTTCATCTTGCAATAAAACTCCCTTAAAAAAACTGATGGAGACACAGCTTTTAAAACCACCAATGATGATGATGTTTTTACCCTTGAAACTATAACAAGGCTGCTTCCATTTATACTCTTCGGTTAATCCACAATCCAAAAGAATTGAGCGTAGTAATTCTAATTCGACTTTCCATTGTTTTGCGTTTTGAAGGAAGGTGTCGACTGATGGATTCATAGATCACAAGAATAATTGATTTTAAGAGTCAATTGTATGAGCTTTTTTAAGATTCAAATTACCTTAATGGTGTGTTTAACTTCCAAAGTGAAAACTTGTCGTTTTCCCACCTCAAATAGAAATTTTTTGATTCAATTATATCAAGCAACAATTGCTCGTTATAAACCTCAGATTGATTTGAATCTTTACATAGTAAGAGGTTATTGCATTTGTTTTTATCTAAATCCTGTTCAATGTCTTTTAATTCGCTTTTAAGCTCAACAAACTGAGATGTTCTTCCTGCATAGTAATGTATAACAAAGAGTTTTGAAAACGCCACTCTTTCTCCTATGGGTAGTCGCGAATTAACATACTCAAAGACCTCTTGGGCTTCGGGCTGTTCTGGTCCTAAGACATTTTTTGAATCTAACTCAACGAAGTTTTTAATTTATATGTAGTTGCTGGTCCATAGCATAATTAGAAACAAAACTGTAGCATAATGTTTTTGATTAAACAGCCTTAAATAGTTGATGCCAATCACTGAATAAAGCAGAATTAAAGGAATCAATGGCGTTAAAAAGCGATGACTTGAATTATTGTCTGGATATATTAACAAGACAAAGATGTAGGCAACGAAGAAAAGGTCATATAATTTGAACCTGTTCCGAATAGATTAAACAAATCCAATTGAGAAGCTGAATATGATTGAATAAAGTGGTAACTATTTCATCAAGTGTGAACACATCATTATACCACAAGATGTTTTGATTTGAAATATTGCCAAAGACAACCCATTGAATCGTCACAAGCATTGCAATTGGTATAGTAATAATTGATGCTAATTGAGCTTTAGCAATGGCTGGTTTTAATTTAAAGTAACTGAAAGTTAATTTGACTACAAGCGCGATGTATAAAGTCAATCCAATTACCTTAAATGAAATGAGTAATCCAGTTAGAATGCCAATATAAATAAAGGCCAATTGGTCTTTTTATCCTGCTCCAACAAGATTAGAATACCATAGAGCACCAGCATCAATGGAAACAGTGGAAGTATTTCTAGCTTGAAGCCGAGTACATGGTAATTATAGATGAAAACTAGAGTCATGAGTATCGGGATCAAAGGCGACTTATAGCGAGATAATGTGGATTGGTAAAATTTAAAAAGAACTAGCCCTAGCAGTAAGTAAATTATGGAAAGAAAAGTGGGTGTAAGTGAGACGTCATGACCGAATAAACCATAGGGAATAGCCAGTAAAAGAGAAAATCCTCCTCCTCGCTGATCTGGGCTATAATCTGAACCATTTAGCAGGTTCTCATTTTCTTCTCCCTCTAAAAAATCTCTAGTTTGATCAAGGTATTGGCGAAGTCATCTCCCCAATCATGTTGTTCAGATACTCCAATAAATGAAATTGGACAAATCAATGCTAAAACAATGAAGATCAAGTAATACTACTTCATTTCTTCATCAATAGATTGATCGTTTTATCGACTTGAGTTTTAGAATAGATATTTGACTTCCAATGTCCAGGAGACCAACCAACTAGAAAACGCTCAAAGTCAGCGTATGCGAAAGGGTATAAGTAACGCCACTCGGTTTCGAGCTCATGTAATTTTAAGCCCTTATCGTTTTGTTGAATGTTTTCATTCAGTGCACGAAAATAATGAGCTAAATATTCGTCCTCTTCTGACTGCGAACCAATTCCGCCTTCAATGCAGCTGAGCAAGTATGCAACATCCTTTATACCGCAGCCGCCCCCAACATACTGGAAATCGACAGCCGCCACATCATCATTATCCGAAAAACAGAAATTGGCGTATTTGGCATCGCCATGTACCAGTGTTTTGAATTGGGAAGAGTTAAGCGCATTATGTATTGACTGTGCAGCTGATTTCAATACCCCATCTTCCATTGCTTTCAGTTCGTTTTTCCTTGTATCTAGCTGCCAGTATGTGCCTATAGGCCAGAGATCTTGGGGCTCTATATGAATAAATCGCGCATGAAATGATGCCAACCAATCCAAACACTTTTTGATCTGAATTGAGCTTAAATCTTGGTACACCTTTGTATATCCTAGCGCAGCCAAATCCTCAAGAATGAGCAAGGTGTGATCCTCAAAATTTTGGTGCCCGAGTAGAGCAGGGGACTTGCAATTTACATCTAACTGGTAGTTGAAGTTTTTATACCAATTGGACTCAACCTCATAGGAACGAAGCTTTCTCTCATGCCCAATGTCTGTGAACCAACCTCTTGGATGATTGAACTTTGTCGGAGTTGATATTCGTTTCACGATGATGGAATTCTGCTTGTAACCACTAAGAAATACTCTTAAAAGTGTTCCATATCCTGACCATAAGGACTGCAAAGACTCAATTCGAATAATCGCCTCAAATTTTAGGTGAGATTGCAGCTCTTTTTCAAGCGTAATTTTTGGATATTCTAAATTGGATTCAGTCAACGGGATTGTTTAATTCCATTTGAACAATGGAAAGGCGAGTCAGCATGAAATAATTCCATAAAATTATACTCTTCAACTTTATTGTTGGAGCCAGTAATTTAATGAAAGTTCAAAAGAGTAATATTAGAAATAGCAAACCTTGGCCACTCAAAGATACCATGCAACAGGTTTATGAAAATAAGCTTTGGGGTGGTTCCGATTCTGACTTTTATTCTGGAGAAGGTTCTCATAATCCTGAGATAACGGAACCTTATTTAAATGCGTTAAAAACCTTCTTAAACTCTCTGGATAATCCAATTACAATTTGCGATTTGGGGTGTGGTGATTTTAACGTAGGAAAGGAATTGGTAAAGCATACTAAGAAGTACGTTGGAGTTGACATTGTACCCACCCTAATTGAACGCAACAAGGCGAAATACAAAGACGAAAACCTCTCTTTCGAATGTCTGGATATTGCATCGGATGAATTGCCGATAGCAGATTGTGCTTTGATAAGACAGGTGCTTCAACACTTGTCCAATTATGAGGTAGAACTAATTGTAACCAAGCTCCACAAGTATCGATATGTGATTGTAGCGGAGCACTTACCAGTTGGCGATTTCACTCCAAACAAAGACATCATTTCGGGTCAAGGAATTCGATTGAAAAAGCAAAGTGGTGTTGATTTATTAGCTCCACCCTTCAATTTTTCGGTGAAAGAAACACATCGTTTGGCATCCTCGGTTTTAAAGAATAACCAAGGCATAATTGAAACGGTTTTATATGTAACTTTCGCAACGAATATGCCTATAAGTGGGCTTAATAATATCCAAGAATGTTCAGCACTTTAAAAGCATGTATTTTAATTGCAGCTTTAAGCTTCTACCAAACAAATGGTGAATCTCAAAATGCTTTAAACTTTGATGGAAATAACGATTATGTGCAGACAACCTATGAAGGGGTTTTAGGAAGTGCCAATAGAACATTTGAAGCATGGGTTTATGCTAGTTCAAATGCGACTACCAATATTGCAATCACTGATTATGGGACCAATGCGGTTGGAGCTCGGAATACATTTTTAGTGAGTGGAAATAATCAACTAAGCTTTATTTCGGGAGGTACAAATGCTAATATGGGATCAGGCAACGGAGCCGTGCCTGCCAATCAGTGGACTCACGTTGCATTTGTGCTGAATAACGGAACTGGGTATTTGTATGTTAACGGCACGCAGGTGGCTACTGGAAATTTGTCGAGTGTAAATACTCCATCGGGAAATACAGATCTAAGAATAGGAGAACGCGTTCCGGGTGGAAATATACCTTTTGAAGGCGCGATTGATGAAGTGAGAATTTGGGATTATGCTCGTACAGCAGCCGAGATTAGCAATAACATGAGTTCTGAGCTTTGCACGCTCGATTCTCATTTGGTAGCTTACCATAAATTTAATCATGGAGTTGCTGGAGGAAATAATTCTGGCGTCGATGAATCTTATGATGCCAGTGGAAATGGCAATACCGGTTCATTGACCAATATTAGTTTGACAGGATCCACATCAAATTGGGTTATAGGTTATGGTCTAAGTACAAGTTCGCTTGCAGGAACGCTATCTGCAACTGGCTGCAATGGAAGCTATACAAGTCCGAGTGGAAATTATACTTGGACTCAATCCGGCACTTATACCGACACTGTTCAATCGATAATGGCATGTGACTCCGTTCTAACGATTACACTTGACTTCAGCACAAGTAGCTCAGCTTCTATCATCGAATCTGCATGTGCTTCCTATACATCACCAAGTGGATTGTACACCTGGACGCAAAGTGGCACTTATGCTGATACTATAGAGAATTCCGCTGGTTGTGATTCTGTATTGACTATTGATTTGAGTATCAATAATACGAGCAGCGAATTCACAGTTGAAGCATGCGATAATTACACCTTGCCAAGCGGTTTACAAACTGGTCCGTTTTCGGGAACCTATCTCGACACTATTTCAAATTCAGCTGAGTGTGATTCGTTCATGATCATCCATGTGACAATCAACTACAGTACTGCTTCCTCTATTACCGAAGCAGCCTGTAATAGTTATACTTCTCCTAGTGGATTGTTTGAATGGGGCATCAGCGGTACCTATGTAGATTCGATTCAAGGATCGAGCGGTTGTGATAGTGTCATAACCATTGATCTTACCATAGACACGGTGAATAATGGAATATCCAAAAGCGGAAAGACCCTCTCTGCCACAGCGGTAGGGGCAGTTTATCAATGGATAGATTGCGATGATAATTCACCTATTACTAGTGCTTTAGCAAAGAGCTATTCTCCAACAGAAACAGGAGAATATGCAGTGGTGGTAACTCAAAATGGATGTAGAGATACCTCCGATTGTGAGAAGATTACAATAGTAGGAGTCGATGATTATTTTCGAAATGCTGAAGTTTCACTTTATCCAAACCCAACAACCGGATTAGTTACAATGGATCTCGGTAGTGAATTTAAGAACGCCAAGATTCTGATTATATATGCCGAGGGTAAGTTGGTTCAGGCGATGGATAATTTCACCTCCGAGCAAGTGCAGATAAGCTTAGGCTCTGTCAGTGGATTGTGCACAGTTAATGTCTATACGGCTGCGGGATATCGATCGTTTAGAGTGGTGATTACAAACTAATTGATGTTGATTTCATCATTCCTTTAGCAGCGAAACACCATTCACGTCTGTGGTCAAAACTTCGCTCATGTAGTCAAAGAATGGCCGCATGGCATGGAAATGATTCAAAACCTGATCTGCGAAACCTGAGGTGGTGACTTCCTTATCGGAGAATTGCTTTGTTACAATAAAGGACTTGTTTCTCAGTAGATCAATATCTGGATGATCTTTTGGAAAACCTTTAGGAGCAGTTTTTAATTGCTCGCCTGCCAGCTCACCAAAGTGCTTTTTGAAACTGGCTGAATTGATGATTGATCGAAGTGATTCGGCATCCGCTGCTATTTCTTCTCTAATCCTTTTTAAATCTGCTGTCTCTGGCTGCCAGAACCCACCACCAACAAAGGAATTCCCTCCTGGTTGCAGATGGAGGTAATAACCACCTCTTAATGCCTTTGTTTCTCTACTGAATCCAAGCGAAAAGCTATTCTTATAAGGTTCCTTGTTCTTTGAAAAGCGCATATCACGATAGATTCGAAAAAGCTTCATCTTTTCGATATTATCTTGCTTTTGCATTCCTTCATTTATCTCTTCAGCCAAGGCTTTGAAATGTTCATTCGCTAACTGATACTTAGGCTTGTTTTTGGCGAACCAATCACGGTTGTTATTAGACTCTAACGATTTAAGGAAAGTGAAAGCGGACTCGTCTAGGTGCGTGCTATGTGCCATGTTACTGCGTTTTATGGAGTGTAGAGATAAAAATTTTCTTTTAAACAGCATTACCAGCTAGTTGGTTTATAGTCTTTTAGGAATTTACCACACCAATGCTTGCCAGTGTTGATGCCATCGAATAACGGGTCCATAACTTTTGGAGCTCCATCAACAATATCTAGTGGTGGCTGAAAATCATGGATTTCTTCCTTACGCTTCGATAATTCAATGGGATCCTCATTCGTAACCCAACCTGTATCAACTGCGTTTGTGTAAATGCCGTATTTCGCTAGATCAGAGGCGGAGGTAAGCGTCATCATATTCAGCGCAGCCTTTGCCATGTTGGTGTGAGGATGCCGGGCTTCTTTATGGTACTTATGGAATTTACCTTCCATAGCAGAAACATTAATGACGTGTTTCATGCCTGTATTCTCCTTTTTCATCAGGTGAACCAATCTGTTACAAAGCACAAATGGGGCAACTGAGTTTACCAGTTGCACTTCCAGCATTTCGTTCGTGTGAACTTCACCTAATTTTAACCTCCAACTATTGGTCATTCTAAGGTCGACTTGCTGTAGATCTGAGTCCATTTTTCCAGTTGGAAACACTTCTTCCGTGGTCAATGAATAATCTATGGTGTAGGCAATTTGAGACAATTGAGCTGAAGCAATCAGTCCTATTCCAACCTGTTTTCCGTGCCAACTCACCGGTAAATTTTTATTCTGTTCTTGCAACGCATCGCTGATTGCCCCCAATTCTTGCAAACAGGCATCATGGTCATATAGAATCGGTCTTACTGAGGCTGGCAATTCATTCATTGAAAGCTCCTAGCGAGAATTATTACAAGGGATCATTATGTTAGGCTAAGGGAGGAATTAAGAATATTTTCTATCGAAGTCCATACAGCATATCATATCCTCTTACATACTTTGAGTTTTTGGATAACCTCTGATCAAAGGATTGGGAAAGTTTCCTTGCCTTAAAGTCATCTCTAGTTAGATATTTTAATTCTAGAATGATATCATCTATTCCCATTTCAGATAACATATATTGATCGATATTAGGATTGTAGAACTTCATGTTATAGTCAAGGGTTATCCTGAACTTCTCATCTTCGGATAGAAAATAGCGCCTTTCATATGAGCTGTAGAGCAGAGGAAAAAGACGTTCTACTTCGGATAACAATTTCTTATCTGTAATATGCGAGAGAATGATTTGAAATGCGTTGTCCACAGATTTGGTAGTAAGATCCATTTTAAGATTTGGTAGCTTGAAGAGTAATTTATCACCTACCTCGCCAAGCTTCTTTTTAATTTCTAGGATAGAGTTTGATATCACCTTATAGTCATCACCATACCATCTCAATCTATATTTACTCCTAATACCAACTCCAGAAACATTCATTTTATAGAACGAATGACTCCAGTCATCAAAATAAATGTTGTTGACTGTTCGTCTTTCATACACTTCCTTGAAAAAATATGAGTTATTAAGTACGTGAGAATTAATGATTTCCTCTAAATCGAGATTGTCAAAAACAAATTTTCTTTCAAAACGATAGTTATTTGTCTCAGCTCGAGATAACGGGAAATTATTTGGAGCTTTTGCCATATTCTCTACCATACATTTGTGCGTTTACATCGTCACTATTTGCTTCGAAAGCAATATTGTCTATCGCCATGTAAGATCCTTTTTCAATTAAATAGTCTTGATCATTATTAGAAAATCGAATATGTTCTAAATAGATTTTACCAGATCCATATTCCGGCTTTTTTTGGAATACAGCGGCAACTAATCGTGTATCTACGACTTCTATGTTATTGAGCTCAACAAGGGATAAGTCCTTGCAAACAACTCCGATTTCTCCAGATCTAATAACAATGTTACTTCCTGAAACAAAACTAGCCTCGCCTGCGCTGATTGCTTTGTCCGAAGGGGTGTCAACGACAATACCGTTCAGCCTAAGTTGAGATCCGGATACATCTATACCATCATTGCCGCAGTTAATGAATTCACAATTGAGAATTTGTCCAGTCACAAAATCACCGTCAAAAGCATCGGACATGCTATTATTAATGGTTGAATTGCTCAAGGTAAACTCAGAACGAATTATGTTGAGATAATCTTCACATCGATTATTGTTAAAAACTGAATTAGAAATGGTCACATCAGATTCATGAAAATTTACAGCGCCCGAAAGTGCCCAATTACGCACTTCTGGATTGGATAAATTATTGAAGTGACAGTAATTAAGTTTAGATTTCTCTCCTGTATTTGTGATAAACAATCCTCTGCCCGTGCTATCAGTTGAATAGAATTTAATAGGTTCACTTGACGTCCCATTTATGTTAACGGAAGAAAAGCAAATTAAAGAGGACTCATTCAATAAGTTTAATTCAAAACCAGGCTCTATATACAACCGAGTACCCTCAGGAACAACTAAGGATTTGTTGATCACATACTTACCTCTCTTAAAAACGATGGAGTCTGAATGCGATATTGTAAAATCAAACTCATCAACATTTGATTTGAACATGTTTTGATAGGAGGGCATATTATCAGATGCCACTGCGTTACTTAAATAGGGTATAATTGGGGCACTTCGGTCATAACCCACACCTACAATTTCATGGTTCAAAGTGAGCTTTTGAATGTCTTTTGGAAAGCGAAATGCTCCCTTTTTATTTTTTTTGGAAACAAACGCATTGACGAAATAGGGGTTTAATTCAATCTCAACTATTTGTTTTTGATACGCTGGGATTAGGACGCTATCCAATCCTAAGTCGAGTCTTTTACCATCAATGTGGTTCAAGCCAGTGAGGCGAATATCATGTTGAGTCACATTATCTACTTGAACAAGTAACTGGTTTGACTTTTTTTCAACAAAGCTTGCTATTATTATATCCGCTGGATTAATCTCATTCTTAATTAAGTTGCTGTTATATGCAAGTATCTCCGGATCAAAACTGTGTTTTTCAAATTCAGAATTGAGACTAAGAATGAGCTCATCCAATTGCATAGTATATTCTAGAAGTATTTTTTTGATAAAGCGTTCATCGCTAAAAAGTCGTAATTTCTCTAGAAGTAACTTCCTGTACTCCTCATCTTCTTGTGCAAATGGATAATGCAGGATTTTTTCAAGTGGAGCACCGGCATAAGCATCAAACGAGATTGGTTCCAGCTTATTTGTAATTGGGTTATAATAAATACGGATATTATGTGAAATCAATCCATGTTTTGCGCCAAACAAGTTTGAAAGAGCCGTGAACGTTGTGAGTTTGTCAATATCAAAAATATCTGATATCGAGTACTCTTTTTTCCGCAATCCATCAAGTAAGCCTTTGGCGATTGCAAATTGCTTGGAAAGTTTTGGGTCTGAAAGCACTTTATTTTGATTAAAAACCTTGATAGTGGCCTGTTCTATGAATGGCTTACCACTTTTAGCGTTTTTAACACCAAGTCGTCTTTGGTTTTCTCTTTTATTCCACAGTATCGATTCATCAAAGGCGATTATCACACCTTCTCTCATTTTATTATTCTCAATCAAAATCTTGTCGAAGGCTTCTTCTATGGCCATTATTCCCAATTTCTCAGTTGCTGCGCCATGCTTATCCTCGACATTTAATTCAAGGTTGCAGAAATCGTAACGTAATCCAATAATTCCCTCTTCCTTAATCACACGGTGGAATAACCATTCCCACAAATAGTTTCTTGATTTAGGATGCTGGAATGAAAATTTACGCATACCCAAAAAGGTGTCATCATTATCCATTATGATCCTGAATGACCATTTGTTTTCATGTACTAAATGATCAACCCAATCGCCTTTAAGTCTAAACTCCATGTCTGAAAATTTTCCTTGACAATCAGATATTTGGCCCTTAACTAAGTCGTTTTCCTCAGTTAATAAAACTTGATTTTTTAAAGCACCCTCTCTTTTATTTTGTAATTTCTTGAAGGACTTGCGACTGGTATATATACAATAGGTTTTTAGATTATTATAATATAGATTAACTGGTTCTGTTTCTGAGAAATCGCGCGAAGTGTTGGATTCAGAGCGCCCACTCCCCTTTACATATCTTCCCGTTGAGATGTTTTTGATATCCCTTATAGTTAGAAGTTTTTCTCCTTTGGTTCGCAACGATTTTGAAAAGATGTAGTATTTGTGCCCATCAGACTTTATTTCCAATGGATTGTAATAGTCAAAATCAAAATTTCGGATATTGATTTTCTTATCAGGATCGAATAACTCTGAAGACTCCCTTAATCGGACGTGTAGAAAAAAACGATCTGTTTTTTGTCTCTTGCTGAGCTTGTCCTTATATATGTATATAACCTTAAACGCTCCAAATTCCTTTACTAGATGTACTTGAAGTGACGCGTCAGAAATAATTAGGCTACTGTTATCCTTAATTAATTCTATGATGTTCTTATCCACATCAAGATTGGTGATTTTCTCATATTCAGATTCCCTCAATTCGATTGAATGCTCGTCCTCATTTGAGTTTAAAAAACCTCGACTCAGAAAGAGTAGAAAAAGTACTACGAGAAGTCCCATTAGCAGCAAGCCTTTATTGCCGCCTCTACTTTTTCCTTCAATTTTCATGCGAAATTAAATTTGGTTGTCAATAAAGGTGAGATCAACCCGACTTCCGAATTGCGATTCAATTTCATTGTTAATTCGATTAATTTGATCCAAGGATGACACGTTTATTAGAAAGCTCATATTCAAAAAACCTTGGGAGTTTTTAAATCTCTTTAGCTCCAACTGATTTGTGTGCTGGGTTAATGTGGATGTTATCTGATCAATTAATCGTTCGTTTTCATCATCTTTTTTCTCCAATGTGATCAATAGATTTTGGCTAATATGTTTCAGTTTTTTGAAGTTTAATGCGACAATTACACTGCTTATTATGACAAAACCAATTATGGTGGGCAACAGTTGGTTTGCTCCCAAGCCCAAGCCAATAGCGATGGCAATAAAAAAGTAACCAAGCTCTTCAGGTTCTTTTATGGCTGTTCTAAATCGAATAATGGATAAAGCACCAACCAGACCAAGCGATAGGGCCAAAGAGGACTTAACAATTGAAATGATTATAAATGTCGTTAATCCTACAATTATTAATACACGAGCTAGTTGATTTCTATTTGATATACTGCTTCCATACCTGATGTAGACTAAGGATAAAAGGTACAAGAACGTACAACAAATCAAAATATTGATTACGTAGCTATCTAGTGAGAAAGCTTGTCCTGATTCTGAGAAATTTTTCAGTATTTCATCCATTTTTGAGTGGCGTTAATGCGTTTTGGACAAACGTACTTATTTATAATTGTTGGAATCTGAGAATCCGGATTTCATGCGCACACTTATTTGTCAATGCACCTGTCAAGGTAGTCTCCTTGGTCTCGAAATAATGGTGTATTTCAGAGTATTTTATTTATGAATACCCAAATCGTTAAAAAGAATCGAACTAAACACTTTTCGTCCTTCTGGATTTAAATGGTCAGAGTTCGCGAAATAATTCGTTTCACATACAAGTCTCTCATCATGGCTGTAGTCTAGATATGTGATATTATACTTCACACTCAGATCTTTCATAATGCTGAAATAATGAATATTCAACCAATCTCTTCCAAAATTCTCATTGTAACTATAATGGTAGGGTGTTGCGACAAGTATTGGAGTGTGATTATTGCTAATAATTTCCTCGATTAGTGTTTCCAGGTAACGGTAGCTTTTTTGTGACGAAAATTCTCCTAATTTCCTATGATGTTTTACTCGCGATATTGCCTGCGAATTGAGTGTAGAATCGGTAATATTTATAGGTTTCTTTTTCTTTTTTATTTGAACTTCTTCGGATTCGATTAAGTCTTGAAAATTGTCTTGAATGTTTAAGATAGTGAGGCGCACCTTCTTGTCCATTGAGAAGGAGAATATTTGATCAGTGGGCAAGTAATAATAATATTCATTTACAAAGGATTTGTTTGGGTAACGATCAGATCTGTTTTCATCCAATCCAAACGCGAAGTAGGATACAGGAATTATTATTAGCGCGTCTTCAGATAAATAGTTCTGATTGTTTAGATATAAATAGTTCTGAAGATCGTAGTAAACGGTATTTGCAGCTTTGTTAATTCGAAGTCCATTTAACGCGCAGTCGCGATAATCAAAATTGCTACCGTGAGATGTTCCCAAATTGATGATTTCTAGTTTTTCTTCAGTTTTCTGAATTCTCTTGGATATGGAAGAAGGAATGTTTGTTCGATAAAATAAAAATCCAGCCATGAATATGAGACAGACTGCACTAATTACCTCAATGAGAAACCTTTTCATTTTAAGCATTTTAAAACTGGAAGTAAATAAATTCTTGCTCTCCCGTATTCATGAATAGCATTATTGCTAAGAGTAAAATATAGGTTGCAGCATATTTATAGAAACTCGGTTTTGAATCGAATAATTTAAATCCATATTCTTCTTCTCTACCAAGCCATTCAATGAAAACAAAGATCAATATCAGAATGGAAATGGTCAATGTAGTCATTGATTGAGTTTTGATATCTGGAAGTGTAAATAGAGAGGTAGAGAAAATTTTAGTGATATAATTGACTGCATGTCCAATATCGTTTGCCCTGAAAAAGATCCAAGCAAAAATCGTTAGTGTGAAGGTTGTTAGGATGGAGAAAACCTCTTTACTCTGAGGGAAAAAAGTCCCGTCTGCAACAGTTCCTAGATTCTTACGATTGTTGTTGGTCAATAGTAGCGGCAGAAAATAGATAGCATTTAGTGCACCCCAAGCTATGAATGTCCAATTGGCACCGTGCCAAAAACCGCTTACGATGAAAATGATAAAGGTGTTTCTCACTTTCATCAAAGTGCCACCACGGCTGCCACCCAATGGGATATATAAGTAGTCCCTAAACCAAGTGGAAAGTGAAATATGCCAGCGCCTCCAAAATTCGGCAATATCTCTAGAGAAGTATGGAAACGCAAAGTTTTGCATCAAATTGAAACCAAATAATCGAGATGTTCCAATGGCTATATCTGAGTAACCTGAAAAGTCACCATAAATCTGAAAAGTGAAGAATAGTGCACCTAGAAATAATGAGCTACCAGAGTAATCTCCTGAATTGTTGAATGTTTCATTGGCATATAGCGCGCAATTATCTGCGATAACCACCTTTTTAAATAGTCCCCAAAGTATTTGTCTCATCCCGTCAACAGCCTTGGTATAATCAAAGGTTCGTTTTTCATAGAATTGAGGTAAGAGATTTGTTGCCCGTTCTATTGGGCCAGCAACTAATTGTGGAAAGAAACTCACGAAAGCAGAGAAGGCAATAATGTCATCTGTAGGTTCAAGTTTCCTTCTGTAGACATCAATCGTATAGCTCATAGTTTGGAAAGTATAAAAGCTAATACCAACAGGTAAAATGATGTTCAGTGAATTGGCTGTAATTTCTGATCCAAAAAATGAGAAGGCGGAAATGAAATTGTCCAGAAAAAAGTTGAAGTACTTAAAGAAACCTAAAAAACCAAGATTGACAACGATGCTAATCCACAATAGCGTCTTTCGTTTTATCTGGTTTTCTTCATGTTTTAGTTTTCGGCCAACGGTATAATCAACTGCTGTGCTAAACACTATTAATGATAAAAAACGCCAGTCCCACCATCCGTAGAACAAATAGCTTGCTGTTACAATTAGTAAGTTTTGCAGTTTTAAATTTGGTTTGGTAACAAACCAATAAAGGATAAAAACTACCGGTAAAAAAATCGCAAAATCAAATGAATTAAAAAGCATCTAGTTTTTAAAGTATTAATAATTTACTCGTTAGGATTGACCTCTGCATTAATTTGTGCGTATTCGTCAATGGCGATTTTCAATATTTCTAAAGCACTATTTCTATTTCCATATCCATTCGAAATCATTTTTCCTGGTCCCTTGTAATTCGTAAACCACAGTTTTATTATTTCAGCAAGACCCATATATTTTTCATCCAATTCCTCAATATCATTGACGTGATAGAGTGGTGAGCTGGACGAGATTGCAATCAGCTTGTCATCTTTTTCACCTCTATCGAATAGGTACAATATGCCAATTAGCTTGCACTTTATTAGGCTGCCTCTATCTTCTGGTGGTCCAAGTACAAGAATATCTAAAGGGTCTCCATCTCCTCCTTCATCTTTCGGAAGCAAAGTTCTTGGAATCATCCCATAGTTACCCGGATAACCCAAATAATTTACAACTCGAGGGACATCATTAACTGTCTCCCATTCTACTTGTCCGTCTGATTTATTTAGCTCCCATTTGTCTATTGTACCAGCAGGAATTTCAATGACTGCATTTACATCTCCATCATGATTTAATGGGATATGGTCAGTTAATAGGTTAATTGCTTTTGATTCATCTTCATCTTCATTTTTGTTGACCTCGGATTTTGTCCCTTGGCACGAAAAGAGAATTAGTGAGGAGAAAAAGCAATAGAAGATATTTTTGTAAGTGTTCATTTGATTAGAAATATACCCGTTGGTTATATAATGAAATGAGCGTAGCTGGCCTACGAAGTAAAAGCGCAGATTTCAAACATTAAATCCATCACCAAAACTAATTTGATCTGAAAGATAAAACCTTCGCGTAAATGATTTGAATTGAAGCTAAGTTAATGAGGATTCACTGGAAAAAGCTAAGCCTTTTTTACAAATTCTGACTTCAAATCCATAGACCCAAAACCATCAATTTTACAAGCTATGTTGTGGTCACCATCGGTCAATCGAATGTTTTTCACTTTGTTACCGGCTTTCACCGGTTGCGGCATTCCTTTCACGGGAAGGTTTTTCATCACAATTACACTGTCTCCATTTTGAAGCACTTTGCCATTAGCGTCTTTAATTACATCGACAGCATTTTCTGCTTCGACCTCTAACGGACTCCATTCATGACCACACATTGGGCAAATCAATAATTCTCCCGTACTTGGATAAGCAAATTCAGATCGATATTGTGGGCAAGGAGGTAAGGCTGACATGTACAGTTGTTTTTAGTTTGGTGAAGATAAAATAAGTCGCGATTGAGTTTTTATCAGTTCTATCCCTCATTCAGCTACTTAATATTGAATAATAAGGGTTTCTCATAGCCACCACCAATCGCGGCCCATCTCTAAACCAAAGCCGGATAGCATGTCGACTATGCCATCGCGAACTATAGAATCAGGAAAAACGGCAGATAAAATCTGTGGGTTTTCGACTTCTGCAAAGCGATACAGATGTTCCAAGTCAACTGGAATGTATTCGACACCGCGTTTCTTCAAAAACCGTTGAATCAGCTTTGCTTTTTGGTTTTTCCCCATGACCATCAGCGGTCGTGACTCATCTCGATCAGTTTCGAAAAAATGCCCCAGCTTCAATTCAAAAAAGGCTTCTTGTTGATAGTGTTTCGAATTTCTGGAGGTGCGTTTTGGATGCTCGCGCCATAGATGGGTGACATCTTTTAGCGATTTGATTTCTCGCTGCTCGGCATACCAGTTTAACACCATGTGATAGTCTTCTGGATAGGCTCCTTTATCAAAGCTCACTGCAGACTTTGTCGCGAGCCAATTGGCGCTCGAAATGACGCATTCGCGATAAATCCATTTCCAATGATCGCCTTCATCGCAGCGCTCGTTTAGCCAACTCTCGTATTCCAAATAGCCTTTAGAAATCGAACCTTTTGCGAAGTATTTTACTTTTCCTGTAACGATAGCTTCGGGGTTGTGCTGAATGGCATCGTAAAACAGTTGCAGCTTGTTTTCGGGCATTACATCATCCGCATCCATGCGTGTAATGAATTGCCCACCGCTCTCTTTTAATGCTGTATTCAAGGCATCGACAATTCCATTTCCAGGGTTATTCAATACGCGAATGCGCTCATCTCTCGAACTGTACTCATTGAGGATAGACATGGATTTGTCTTTAGAGCGATCGTTTACCGCGATCAATTCCCATTGCTTCAAGCTCTGATTGAGAATTGAATTTACACACTCTTCCAACCAAGGGGCCGCATTTTTCACGGGCATCAGAATGGATATGAGAGCTTGCTTTTCAGCCATGACTACAATATTAAATGGAATAAACCTTCATGCATAGCCTATTGCTGATTCCGATAAATTTGTCCACGCATGGATTCAGGAAAACGACTCTTATTTGTGGCCTTACATCGACCCGGTCGTTCGCCTTCTCAGCGCTTTCGTTATGAACAGTTTGTTCCTTTTTTAGAATCAAACGGATGGCAATGTGACTATGCCCATGTACTCGATGAAAATGGCGACAAAGCCTTCTATACTCCTGGTGCCTATTGGAAAAAAGCCAAAGTGGTCATCAAGGGATTTCTGGGCCGCATGAGCGATATCGCCAAGGCAGATAAATATGATGTTATTTTCATTCAGCGCGAGACTTTCGTTATGGGATCTACATTTTTTGAGCACCGTTTTGCACGCACCAAAGCAAAAGTGGTTTTCGACTTTGACGATGCCATCTGGCTCTTAGATGTTTCTGAAGGGAATAAGAACCTCAGTTGGTTAAAAGATCCTTCCAAGACCAAGAAGATCATTAGCCTCTCGGATTTAATCATCGCTGGAAATAGTTACTTGGCAGATTATGCCTTAGGGCATAACGCAAACGTGAAAGTGCTGCCTACGGTTATTGATACCGATTATTACAAAAGCGCAAATCGCGTTGCTCAAGGTCCAATTACTATAGGTTGGAGCGGTTCGCAAACCACAAACAAGCACTTTTTATTGGCTGAACCTTGGTTGAGGCAGCTCAAAGAAAAGTATGGCGATAAGGTTCGATTTGTTGCCGTTACCGAGCGTAAAATAGAAATAGAAGAGTTGGACGTAGAAACCATTCCTTGGAACAAAGAACGCGAAGTAGAAAACCTAGATCAGATCGATATTGGCATGATGCCATTACCTGATGACGATTGGGCACGAGGGAAGTGCGGTTTCAAGGGCATTCAATACATGAGTTTAAGCAAACCTGCGGTCATGTCGCCTGTTGGTGTGAATCCCGAGATCATAGAACATGGAGTAAACGGCTATTTGGCTGAATCTACAGAAGAGTGGTTTCAGCGACTGTCACAACTTATCGATTCACCTGAACTTCGGAGTAAAATTGGAACAGAAGGAAGAAGAACAATCGAGCAGCGCTATTCGGTGAATTCCGCTCAAGGAAAGCTGCTTTCCATGCTAGAAAATTTGCGCTGAAAAGTTTACGTTTGCCGACCTTATTTTGAACTTGAACCAAGGCCTTAGTCGCCTATTGGTCAGTCTGAAAAAGAAGATAAAACGATACGCATGAGCAAGAAAACAGCACTTTATGATAAGCACGTAGCGCTAGGCGCTAAAATGGTACCATTCGCAGGATATGATATGCCCGTGCAATATTCCAATTTGGGTGAAGAGCACCTAAATGTGAGAGATGGCGTAGGGGTTTTTGACGTAAGTCACATGGGTGAGTTCTTTCTGAAAGGCCCTGGTGCATTGGACTTAATTCAACGTGTGAGTACAAATGATGCATCTAAGCTTACACCAGGAAAGGTGCAGTATTCATGCATGCCAAACGAAACGGGTGGAATCATTGACGATTTATTGATTTACTGCCTAGGTGAAGAAGATTACATGTTGGTGGTGAATGCTTCGAACATGGAAAAGGATTGGAATTGGATTTCGAAATTCAACACAGCTAATGTTGAAATGACAGATCGTTCCGATAACTATTCTTTGCTTGCCATTCAAGGACCAAAGGCAACAGAGGCCATAAGTTCATTGACGGAAATGAACATCGCTGATATGGAATATTACACTGTTCAAGTTGGCAAGTTTGCTGGCGTAGATAATGTGATTGTTGCGACCACCGGTTACACAGGATCTGGCGGATACGAAGTTTATTTCACGAACTATGTTGCTGATCAAATTTGGGATGCTGTTTTTGAAGCTGGAAAAGACGTGAACATTATGCCTGCTGGACTGGGTGCTCGGGATACATTGAGAATGGAAATGGGTTTCTGCTTATACGGAAATGACATTGATGATGCTACTTCACCGCACGAAGCGGGACTTGGTTGGATAACCAAGTACACTAAGGACTTCACTAATTCAGAAGCATTAAAAGCTCAAAAAGAAGCTGGAGTAACACGAAAATTAGTTGGTTTTCATGAAATTGAAAAAGGTCCGATTCCTCGCCAAGGTTATGAGATTCAAGATTTGGAAGGAAATGCAATTGGTCATATCACCAGCGGCACCAAGTCTCCATCCATGGATAAAGCCATAGCCATGGGTTATGTGAAAAAAGAGTTCAGCGCAGTGGATACTGAAGTTCGAATTATCATTCGTAACAAGTCTCTTTCGGCAATAGTTACTCGTTTCCCATTTTTGAAATTGAATTAGACTTATCGTCAAACTCATCTTTTCGTTAAATCTAGCCCGCCTAAGGGATAGACGACCTCAAATCGCTATTTTCGAAACGTGCGGAAGTTTATAAAAACACTCACAGTCTTGCTGCTTTGTGAGGCTCCCTTGAATCTTTATTGCTGGGGTTTTTATGGGCATAAATCCATCAACCGATTGGCTGTGTTTACACTGCCAACTG
>Ga0257120_1000879_pt1 | contig 21186 bp, 24 predicted proteins | sample SI106_10metaG_FD_190153 | JGI IMG/M metagenome (GOLD analysis project Ga0257120, IMG submission 190153) | Marine microbial communities from Saanich Inlet, British Columbia, Canada - SI106_10 | ecosystem: Environmental > Aquatic > Marine > Inlet | place: Canada: British Columbia | collected... | reverse complement strand
CATTCTCAAACGTCTATTTTGATCACAGTGTTGGGGTTAAAAAGCGGCTCCCCGTAAAGCCTGAGGACATCACAAAGGTTCAGGCAGAGTGCTATAAGGCTGATGATGAGAAACGATGGCTGATCGCCCTGATAGCTGACACTGGAATGCGCTTAGCAGAGGGTGCTGGGCTTCTACGTTCGGATTTTATTGAGCAGGATGGCATCCTATGCGTGAACATCAGGCCTCATCCTTGGCGATCCCTGAAGACTGCAAGTAGTGAAAGGGTAATACCATTAGTCGGTTCAGCTAAGTGGGCCGCAGGTTGCTTTTCTTTGGCCTCCATGACGGCCTCTTCATAAGCTGGCGAACTGTCTGGATTAATATTTGCCATTAAGCGTTAAAACACGATCAAACGATCATATCTGACGGAACCCTACGATATCTTCTGTCTACAAAGACCGGGCTCCATGGTCGAGATCCCATGGGATGCGAGTCAAATTTATGGCGATTCCTCGAAGGGACAGGTTGAAGTCGAACTTATCAACATGGGCATGATTGAATGTCAGCATGGCTGGAACCTCCACGAGATGGGTACCGTTCGTCAGGGTAGCGGGGGTACTGAATGGGCCGCTATCTATAATGATGAATTCTTAGTCAGATTTACTGCTAGGCAGGCCGATATTACATATTTGGATGATGGAGAACCTAGCATTAGTGCTTTGGCGCATCCAATTTACTGTGACGATGTAGGAGAAGAATGCAGAATTTATATGAAACTTCTGTCATATTAGCAGCAACTTCCCAATAGTGCTGCTGAGGCTCACATGTAGGCCCGTACAGGGCGAACTACATAATCTGATACATGTTGCTTATTGCACCACAGCCCCTGAGGTCCATGCGTTTGTCAGATACTGCAGTTAGCTTTGCGTTCATGGGAACAGTCTAGGGCATCAGTATGACATAGGCCTTCGCCAATACAACAAAGGCTATGACTGCGATAAAGACCTTAAGGGTGTCATGGTGTTCGCAGTAACCTCAATACCCGCAGTTCTGATATTTGATGTTCATACACTCACGGGCCTAGAGTTCCATATTTGGTACAACTTCTTAAAGTAGCGTAAGGTAGATACAGGTAGGCTATCGTTGATGATACTTCAGATGGGGTTTGAGATGATAATGGCAGATATAAATCCAACGGCAAAAAGTACCAAATACAGCACTACAGCGAAGGCTTTTCACTGGGGCTTTGTTGTTTTGTTCATATATGGCATTGGCAAACAGGTTGATGAGATTAGCCTGCTTGAAGATTTTGCTCTTCTTAGGTTTGAACTCATCTTTGCCATAATATTGGTTTTATTGCTCGCCTTGCGATTTCTTTATATGACAAAAACACAAAAATCTTCCTTACCTGAGGAAACTTCTGCACTTCAAAAACTTGCAGCTAAGGTGGTGCATTTGGGAATGTATGCGTCACTCGCCGCCATAGCTATTTCAGGTATCTTAATTGGTGGCATCTACTGGATGGGCATGAAAGATGGGTTGCTCATTGAGGCAATAATAGCTGTGCACGAGCTAGCAGTCACAACAAGCTATTCGCTCATAGGTTTACACATATCGGCGGCGGTCTTTCATAGATTCAAACATGACGGCGTATGGAACTCTATGGTTCCAGTCTGGAAAGAAACAGAAACGAAATAAAGTGAATAGCTAAGGCACGGCAGAAGATTAAGGCAGTATATATTTGTGTCTCATGGCTCTGATCTAGCCACGCTTATACCCAAAGCTCAAGTTGTGGTCCGTGTCACAAGTACCACCTAAGCAGCACTCGAAGATATTCGACTTGCAGACTGCACACTGCTCATACCCGTGAACCTCAACTGTGTTCAGTGGAGACTGGCATCTAGGACATCGTTGTTTGATTTCATACGTCGATTAGTCCAGTTCACTCACGCTACTCCTCAATAGAACGACATCTCCCACCACCTGATCAACAACATTCATCTAGGCCTATTCCATTACCAGTGCTTATTTAATTCTACGGCCAGTCTACCATTACTAAGATGCATAGTGCTGAGTGGGATAACCTCTGCACACCAACGACGTTCCCTCTGATCTCACAAAACAGTCAAGCTTGGCTTAAATACCCTGTATTCAGCTAGGTTTACAGTTCCTCACCACCAATCTTGGGTTAGGCCTGAATACGATACCCCCTAGGGATGGGGTGGCACTCGCCGCCTACTGCTGAATTCCTCTGAGAGACTCTGTAATGCCCGTACAGGTCCATCAAATTCATCCATCAGCAACCTGAGTACGCTTTGTATGACTCACTGAGAGTTTCTGGCGACTAAGGCCAAAGGAACCCCTACATGCCACGTGCACGTGCGGTAGTCCTGAACCTAAACCGTAGACCATTTTACGCCTGTTGAAGGGATCAGAATGAGAATGTAGCTTTGTTTTGTAAGGTTAATGCTAAGCGTTGGTGCCTACTGGCAGAGCCATCCCCGTGTGGGAGCATTACAGTTCACTAAATAGATATTACATATCAACATGTTTATATTTTGACGTGAATTTATGCGCCCTTTGCTTGACGATAGTCCTTAGGTCTGACACGCGCACAAGCTCCCGTGTAACTGTCATTTTCAGCTACACTGTTGGCTATCACGCGCTTTAACCCGTTCCATTCAGTCAAAGGCACTACTTGCGCTGGATGTAGGGTCAGGCTGGCTGTGAGGGGCCTCCAGTGACGCCATCTCTATTCACGCACTAATTTTAAGCTGAACCGTGCCGCTGCTCTCGCTGAGTGGCGTCAACTATTGAGCGCATAGATTGAGGCTGTGGCAGCAATTCAATTTTTGGTATCATTTATTACAATTCTTTAATCCGACTTCATTATCGTTGTAGTTGGAAAAGGTATGTCAATTCCACCCTTATCAAAGGCTTCTTTTACTGAACGCGTCATGTCAAATTTGATGGGCCAATAATCGCTACGATCGCACCAAACTCTTACGGTAAAGTCGACTGAGCTGTTGTTGAGGTTACCAACTTTTATTAACGGTTCAGGGGTGGTGTGGATGCGCTTATCATCAGAGATTAAACTCATTAATATGTCTTCAGCAACGTTAATATTACTCCCGTAAGAAATGCCAAAAACAAAATCTACGCGACGAGTTTCATAGGCAGAGTAGTTAGTGATCGGCGACCCCCAAATTTGCCCATTTGGTACTATCACTTGGATATTATCAGGTGTCGCTAACTCAGTAGTGAAAATTGATATTTCTTCAACTGTACCTGAACTCCCACCTACAGAAACGTAATCCCCCTTCTGAAACGGACGAAAAGCAATCAGCATTATGCCTGCTGCAAAGTTTGAAAGAGTACCCTGTAGCGCCAATCCAACAGCCAAACTTGCTGCTCCAAGTAAAGCAATTATGGAAGTCGTCTGCACTCCAAATTTATTTAAAATCACTGTGCCACCGAAGACAATTATTAAAACCTGCACTACTTTGCTTAAAAAAAGAAAAAGTGTGTCATCTAATTTTTCATATTTGTACCCAATGTGAATGATCCTATTTTTTATCAACGTCGAACACCACAAGGTGAGAAAAAGAATAGCTACAGCAACCGCAATATTGGTCACTGTGTTTGCTAGCCATTCTGAGGCAAAAATGCTTTCTACCAAAATGTTCATATTATTACCTTTTCTGTATCTGAGGCGAACTTCTGGCTATACAGTAACCTCTCTCAGAGAGCTTCGTAAGGGGGATGTTCATTGTGTGTGCTTTGTCACCGCATTGTACAGATGGTGGCGAGGGTCAGTTGAAAATACCTGCCAGCCTGCTATGAATGTGTTTGCAAACTGTGCTATTTAGAAGGGCTAGCAAGAGGTTTAGGAATGGAAAAAGTACAGTTAACTCGCCGGGAATTATTAATCTTTGGTTCAAGTTCTATGTTTGCTGCTCCATTGGCTGCTTTAGCTGCAAGCACTCTCCCTAATATTCACGTAGTAAAAAATCCCCAGTGTGGCTGCTGCAATGCTTGGATGAATATTTTAGCGGAAAAAGGCTTCAATGTTACTGCGGAAGATCGTTCTGGTAGCCTTTTGAATAAATTTAAGATTGAGAGTGGCGTCCCCAGAGGAATGATGTCCTGTCATACCGCTAAAGTTGATGGGTATTTTATCGAAGGACACGTTCCCGCCAGCGACATAAAACGTCTCATAGCAAGCCATCCTGATGCACTGGGATTAGCAGTGCCAGCGATGCCTTACGGCTCACCAGGGATGGGACCTGAAGATGAACGCGAAGCCTTTGATGTGTTTATTATAAGTGTTAACGGCATAGCAGAGGTATTTCAACATTATCCAAAAGCAGGGATACCCGTTTAAAGCTGGCCCTCTAAGCTTCTGATTGATACTGTCAGATCGAACTAGCTTGAAGCGGGAAGGGCTGCTTTGTAGCATCTTTGGGTTATAAAAAGGCTCCATTCCGCTATTTTCAAACCAGTCCAGACATCATCCGATTTGTAGTAATGCTGTATGTCCGTTTCCGGCGTTTTAGCATTTAAGCCTACACACAGCGCCATTCACTCCCGTCTGGCATTCATGTCCCGCAAAAAGCACTGCAAGGGCTGGGTAGACTTTGATTGAGCCATTGAAGGTAAGTACAAAGGTCGTGTTCCCAAAGCTATGAACTAAGCTGACAAGGTGAAGGCGTTGGTTGCTGCTGGTGTTGAAAGGGTTAAGATACAGGAGCAACTGGGCATGTCAAAGGCGAGTTACTATCGCTGTTTGAGGGCGGCCTAACAAAAGCATGCACAGCCTCATTCATGGCCAGTAGCTCGTGGGTGACATGACTTCGAGCTGGCTCTCATGTGAGCTGTCGGGGTCTCCACAGTCTGTGGATGTGGCCCTCTAGATCATAGCGGAATGAATTCTGCTGGCCGGTTATGCCGGTGGGTATCCAAGGTAAAGATTTGGTTTGCTGTTGAGTTCGCCCATTGATAGTATCAAGCTGAAACATCCAAGATTGTGGGAGTACTACGGAAGATGAGATCGTTACTTATAACAGCAATCGCTACAGTTAGCTTGTCGGGCTGCATGCCAACGCTTGAGGAATATCGTCCCGTTGTTGACACAAGCGCAAAGAATAGCAATCGATATGAAAGTGATTTAACTGCTTGTTATGATGTCGCCAAACAGGCTGAATCAGCTTACCAAAAGCGACAGCAAGAAGAAATGGGTACCAACTTAGTAGCTGGATTGTTGGTAGGCGCTTTGGTGGGTGCAGCCATAGGTAACAGTGATACAGCAGGTGCAGGTGCGCTCTACGGAGGAGCCGCCGGTGCTGCTAGCACTGATACTGAGCTAGCAACAGGAGGTCCCCGCCGCATTATAGATCGTTGTATGGCTGGCAGGGGTCACAAAGTTCTAAGTGACCTTGGCCGAGGTTAATCTCTCAGTTAGCGTAACAATCGGCTTAAGTGGGAACTATTTAGCGTCCTACTTAAGCCAAGATTGTATAGCGGGGTATCTCTGATCCAGCGATCAATGGGACTGGTGTTGGACCAGCCAAAGATGGTTACGGACGTATCTTCAGAAGCACACACACAGCGTCACTCATGGCCACTGGCTCGTGGGAGGCATGGCTTTTGGGTGAGCCGAAGGGGGTCTCAACAAGCCCCAGGGAGCCCTTATAATCGTACGAGAACGAAGTCACTTGAGCTGTTTTCGCCACCGGAATCCAAAACAAGAAATTACTTTTGAACTCTCAGAGGTAGCTATGCCTTCTCAGTCCCCACGCTTCAAAGTTACTAACCAGCGAATTGCCACCGCTGTAAAACAATAACCATCTGATCCGACTTGAGAGCCTTAACGCTGGTAGAGGGAGTATCAGAAGAAATACCAAAAGCTTCCTCAAACTTGCAATCAAGACAAGCTATCTTGGTCGCATCGTAGGTCACGGTCCGCCCGTTACACACTGGGCAAATGGCCTGAACATCATCGTTGAACATGATAGTTTCTCGCTTTGTGGTGGCTGTTTATTGAGGCAAGCTTAACGTTCTAAACCATTACGGCAAGGACGGTTTAGCTTGGAAACTAACTGCGAATGATAGAAAGGCGGTCTAGCTAATTTGACTAAACAGCCCTTCTGATGATCTTGAGTAGCCTAAGTGCTGGGACAGTCACCTCGTTCGAAGCATGGATAGCCTGCAGTACATAATAGAATGATGGACGATCATTAGCTTACGCTATCGTGCTTGTATGAGGCTCTCTGTGCGGTCGATGGGTCTAGGGTTAAAGCGCTTAATCATTTGTTATTTCCACCCAGTTTCCCAAACGCAGGCTTAAGTTCAGAAGATATAGAGTCTTCGATTAGTTGCAAAACTTCTCTTGGGACATTGTATTGAAGTATCTCAATTTCGATTTCCTGCTCCGCAGCCCAATGGGACAAATGAAGCGCATATGTTGATTTCGGGCCATTACCTAAATGCTGCTTTATCCTTCTCATTAGCCCTGTCGTTGATGAGCCAACATATAAGGTTGAGGATGGATGATTTAACTTGGCACAGGCACGCTCTTTTTTCTTTTTAAACTTTTGAAACGCATGGAAGGTCGAACTCGTATCTGCATTTCTTTCTCTTATTATGTATATCGCTGATTTAATATCTTTCAGCTCGTGAAACTCGCCCATAATGAATTGCTTCAAAGGTTTAGCTTTTTTAGCAGCTCTGCAATCCTCGATCAAATCATCTAAGTACGCCAATTTAATTTATCCCCTATTTGCGTTGACCACACCATAGTGGCGTTTGTCTATGCCAGATCTTTCTACTCGTAACCTGACATACATGGGTGAGTTAATACAGCAAATTTAAGCCAAAGGTGCTGGCTTGGTCATTCTGTCTATGGGCAATGATAGAGTTGATACATCAACAGCTACAGGCAAGCTGATCCTTAACATGATGGTATCTGTCGCACAGTTTGAACGTGAGATGATGAAAAGAGCGTCAGGTGGAGGGCATCAAAAGAGCGCAAGCTGAAGGTAAGTACAAAGGGGGAGTACCAAAGGCCATGCGGCAAGCCGACAAGGTTAAGGCTCTGGTCGCTGCTGGTGTTGATCGGGTGAAGATACAATAGCATCTAGGCATGTCGAAGGCGAGTTACTACCGCTGTTTGAAGGTAGCATGACAGACGCACAGGCAGCCCCACTCGTGGCCAGTCGCTTGTGGGTGAATGCTACAAATGCCTCTTGGGTGTACTGTGTGGGCAGCAAGGGCAAAGGCTTTACTACTCAGCACCCTCAATGATCATTAGATCAGTGTCTGAACATGTTTCGCGTACAGCTTTTGCAGCTTGATATTCAGCACTGAAGTAAAATGTTTCTGCAGCTTGCTTGCTCTCAAACTCAATCATCATAACAGTGCCTGTGAGTTTACCTTCATGCCTATCTGCTAATGGGCCTCTAGCTAAAACTTTGCCACCATATTTCTTAATAGCGGGTGCTGCCATTCCTGAAAATGTTTGGAATTTCTCAGCGTCAGTGACCCTAATGTTGGCTACTAAGTATCCCTTTGGCATGTTCCTGATCTCCTTAACTATGCTTAAACGTTAGCACAGAATTATAATTCAGCCATACTTTTCCTGAGTAACGACACATTATTCACACCTCATAGTTCGGAGGTCATATGGCTTCGTGTAATTTCTAAGGGATGCTGTAAACATTCTTATAGGTATGGGACCCTTCAGATCATAAGGGAGAGATCGGACCCGCCTTCATATCCAGCATAAGCCACCAGATAAGTTAAAAGGTTTGGTGGGCGTTAACCGTTGGCTACGTACTTTATCACCTAGAGCAATGTAATCTATCACTAATTATACGTAGTAAGTGAACCGTAGACCATGCTGGCAACCAAATCTAATAGCTATACGTTCCAAAAGATCGGTATTTGGTATTTTCCTCTAGACGTACCACTAGTGGCTGGGCCTTTGGCTTGGCTTTTCTTTTGTACGCAAGGCTTACAAGTCTATCTACCAGCTGGAGTGTGTGATCTCATTAACTTTGAGGCAGACCTAAGCCTTCCAAGAAGAGGCTATCAGTGTGATTGGCCCTAATACATTGGTAAGATAAGTTGAGGTGATATAGCCTTCTAAAGGCTAAACGTTAGGTCGGGCCGTTCACTAAGTGGTATGCTTTGCCTTGCATCATCCAGAGAGGGTTAATCATGGCGCTAGGTCTCCGCAGTACGATCTTTGTAATGGCACTCTTATTTGGGACACAGGCAATGGCTTATGAAGAACCCACATATGAAATCGTTTTCGTCACTGATGGCTATGAAGTTCGACGTTATCAAGGTCGTTTAGCAGCTCAGGTGTCAGGCTCTTCTGCTACGAACTCTGCCTTTCGAAAGCTTTTCAAATACATCTCAGGTGCAAACACAGCATCAGAGAAAGTTGCAATGACAGTTCCAGTTGCGCAATCTGTCAGTATCGAAATGACTGTCCCTGTAATGACGCCATCCAAGCCTTACATGCAGTTTTTTCTGCCGTCCTCATTCACTCTTGAAACGGCTCCAGTGCCCACTGATCCTGGCATCAAGATAGTAAGTGTAGAAGGTGGATACTATGCAGTTTTAGAATACTCTGGCAGATCGACAAACGCCAACTTTGACAAGCAACAAAGAATATTGGTCAACAGTCTAGAGAGAGACGGCGTCACCCAGAAATCGGCACCCATCATGGCTACGTATAATGGTCCACTCACGTTACCCTTTATGCGCCGAAATGAGGTAATGGTAATGATCGAATGGAAATCAGAATGAGCTGCCTCAATCTCAGAGATAATGTTTCACAGACGTTCAACAATGGATCGGATGATCCAGTCTTTAAGATAATTGATTTCCATCAATGACTAAGATGCTCACTCTCATACTGGCAATTACTATGGGGTTTGGCACCCACGCTTTTGCCCATAGTGGTGGCTTAAACAAACAGGGATGTCATGCTGGCTCGAAGCCCTATCACTGCCACAGAGCTACAAAGAAAACTGTTAAGGCCCCTTCTAGCCCATCCACTTTGAATGGAACTGTAACCCATGTCAGGGATGGAGATACCATAGAAGTAAATGGAGTAGCTGTCAGGTTGTCAGCATTGGATTGCCCAGAGAACGGTACTCGACAAGGTAACAAAGCAACAAGGATCGCCAAGCAGTTCAAAGGGTCTCTGGCTCGATGTGAACTGACAGGAGCTAAGACTTATAATCGGTTAGTGGGCTACTGTTCGGTCGGTGGTTCTGACTTTGGATTGTACATGATGCAAAACTCTTCATGTAAGGTCTGGCCCAAGTATGACGTATGGAACCGGTACTGAGATGGACAACTACCTACACCCTGCCAATGCCCACAAACAACGATGTCCAAGATGCCAGTCTTCACTCAACACAGTTGTGGTTCATGGTCATGAGCAGTGTAGTGTTTGTAAGTCTAATATATTCGAGTGCTGTTCAGGTGATACCTGTGAGACAGATCATAACTTGGCTGTTGGGTATAAACGAGGCTGACGACCCCGAAGCTATCTAGCGATTAAGTAAGCAGATAAAGTCAAGCAAGCTGACAGCTCAACACAGGCGAAGCTTACACTGGCTTTTAAAAGCAACTCTACGCCCCAGCCAACTAAGCATCTCCACTGCGCCCTCCGAGAGCCACAGAGAGACTCATACATAGTCAATGAAAATTTAGCTAAGCGGGGATTCAGGGTGACAACAAAGCCCCTCCTAAGGGCCCCACAGGACCCCCGTCAGAAGAGATACTGACAATAACAGTAACAACGCTGGCCTTTAGCGGTCTTTTTGAAGTTCAAAGATCAACCAATGTACCGCGGGTGTCATTTGTCGTCTCCCATGGAACCCTATTGTCTCAGGCCACCACAGAGGCCACCAGAAGTGCCCTAGACATACACAGGTAGCGACAGCTAAGCCACTGTTATCGTGGATGTCGGTGTGTTGACTGATGCCGCCTTAGGGAACCAGTGTCCGTGTGGGTGCACCATAATTAACCAAATTGATTTTACATATCAAATTGTTAATGTTTTCAGGTGAATTTAGTCCCCCCCTTTGCTTGACGATAGTCCTTAGGCCTGACACGCGCGCACGCTCCCGTGTGGCTGTCATCTTCAGCTACTATGTTGACTATTATTTGTAGCGCGGGGTTCCAAAATTTCAGTCTCATTTTCAAAAGTTGAGCTAGATGCTATTTCATCGTTGGGTATCCTAGTGTTTACCTGTTGATATGAGGCAGAACGTCGTGACAGAAATCTTGCAAAAATCGATCCCTTATCCCGTAGTTTGGGGTGCGGCCTTACCAGGGGTGTTGCCGCTTATAGATGACGGTTGGATAATAGAAGATGAGGCCTTCGCTGAACAAATGGCTGAGCGCGATCGACTTGTCCACGAATTTCCAGAGCTTGTAATCGCCAGTGTAGGTGCGAGCGATAGTGCTAAATTGGAAGTCTTGAAGCAGGTTTTAATTATTTTAAGAAATCGGGCAGGTTATGATGTGAGTGAAGAGCATGTCACGCGCCCTGATGGCGTTTCTGTACAGCTATCAGGTGATCCCTTGGTTGTGGCTGCAAGGTTGGTGCAAGAGGATCTCTGTTTGCACGAAAAACGAGGAGATCAGCATGTTTTGACTGCTGCCGTAATGTGTTTTCCTGCTAGTTGGACATTGGCAGAGAAGATTGGAAAGCCGCTGATGGATATTCATGTCGGAGTCGACGCATACGATGCTGACTTGGGAAAGCGCGTACAGCGTTTATTCGATGGTATTCAGGTGGATAAGCCTTTGTGGCGCTATAACATACTGCGTTATCAAAACCCTGAGTTGTTTCAGCCACGTGGTGTAGGTGATCAGCGTGATGAGGAGGAGGGTGGTAACTACATTCGTAGCGAACATCAGGCCCTCGTTCGAATGGCAGAAAGTGGAGCGGTTTTATTTGCAATTCATACCTACGTTATTAAAGTTTAGCATAAAGAGCGTTTCGACGTCTTGCTCATCAATTAGAACGGCGCACCTGCATTCACTGTCTAATTTATTCCTCAAATCCAAGGTAACTTGTTACATTTTCGATAGGTCGACGACGAGACACGACGGAATTAGCAACAAAATCTTCATCGGGCCAGCCGAGGGCTACACAAGTCAGTATAACTTGATCTTCAGGAATATTAGCCGCTTCCCGGACTACTGGACTTTGCATAATCCCTTGACCGTTAATTACCGCACCAAGACCTTTGCTCCATGCCGCAAGAACTAACCCATATGTCATCGCACCACTATCAAAATGGGCTATTGTATCCTCGAGAAGGGATCGATCAAAGCAAACCACTATTGAGACCGGTGCATCAAACTGACGAAACCCTCTCATGACCCAATCTTGTCGCCGCTCTGCATCCCTTCGCTCGATGCCCATAGCTTCAAATAACTGAACTGCAATTTCGACCTGACGTTTTCGATGCTCTCCCTCATATGGGGCATAATCTTCGATTTCACGAACAGGTGTCATACCGGCAAGCATCCGCTCAGTATTGCCTTGTCTGACAGCCTCAAGAGGCTTTCCCGTTAATACATGGAGGTGCCAAGGTTGAGTATTACACGAAGACGGCGCTCGATTTGCGAGGGCAATGACATCCTCTAGCATAGCTTTGGATACAGGCTCGTTCTTAAAGCCCCTAATAGATCTTCGCTCTAGCATAGCTTTTTCAAGTTTCATTGTTTGCCTCCAGGCTGAACCCTATCATGCCTATCATGCCTATCATGCCTATCTTATGTGTCATATTTCGACACAAAATATGATTGATATGACAAGCATGATAGCCACTCCGCATGAGCTCTCCATTGGATCGGATAACTAATTCACTTTCAATCTGCTTATTTAAGTTCACACTCAGCGCCGATCACACCCGTCTGGAACTCATGTCCAGCCAAAGGTACTGCAGGGGCCGGGTGTGAGGTTGGGCTGGATGTGAAGGGGCGTGGAGTTTCAATCATTTCCTGTCGGTTGATTGGCATAATCAAGCTGTCAAAATCCAATCGAAAGGCACAAAATGACAATTGAAATAGTCAGAGACAATATTGAGACTGTGCCGCTCAACAGTCAGGATTAAGTATTGTACATCTTGGAAAAATTGCCTTCATGGTTAGAAGGAAATGGGAGAATTGAAGATGGCATTAACCGCAATCATCGAAGAACATGGCGGACCAGAACAGTTTGAATTGGTGGATCTTGATGTAGGAGAGCCAGGCAATGGCGAAGTCCGTATTGCTCATAAAGCTGTGGGGCTGAATTTCATTGATGTGTACCAGCGCACTGGACTTTACCCAATGCAATTACCTCATCCGATGGGCATGGAAGCCGCAGGAGTGATAGAGGCAGTGGGCGAGGGTGTTACTCATCTTAAAGCCGGTGATCGTGCCGCTTATGCATCAAACCCGCCCGGAGCTTACTCGGAGGCACGCATCATGCCTGCCGCTCAGGTTTGTCCGCTGCCTGATGGCATCTCATTTGAGGAAGGTGCTGCGATGATGCTTAAGGGTATGACTGTGGAGTATTTGTTTCACCGTACTTCACCTTTGAAGTCGGGTGATACCGTGTTGTTCCATGCAGCAGCAGGTGGTGTGGGCCTTTTGGCGTGCCAATGGGCGCGGTCTGAAGGAATCACATTGATTGGAACTGCAGGAACAGATGAAAAATGCCAGCTTGCTCAGGATCATGGAGCAGCCCATTGCCTAAACTACCGCAGTGGCGATTGGGCTACGCAAGTGCGCGACTTGACAGGTGGTAAGGGCGTCGATGTAGTAATGGATGCTGTGGGTAAAGATACCTTTGAAGGATCGCTCGATTCGCTGAAGCCATTAGGCATGATGATATCTTTCGGAAATGCTTCGGGGGCGGTTCCCCCTTTTGACATAGGTATTTTAGGAAAAATGGGTTCGCTAAAAATAACGCGCCCAACGCTGTTCACGCATATTGCCGATCATGAAACATGTCAGGAAATGGCGAAAAACCTTGCCACAAAAGTACTGTCAGGTGATGTGAAGATTAACATTGGTCAGCGGTTTGCTTTAGGTGATGTGGCAAAAGCTCATGAAGCTCTGGAGGCGCGTAAAACAACAGGCTGTACCGTGCTGGAAATCTAAATTTAAGTTTGGATCGTCGCATCGTTTGTAACTTTTGATTGTAAGTGCTGAGCGCAAAAAAAATGTTGCTGACGCTTTGGGTGAATATTGAAGAGGACATTAACCGAAACAGTTTTCAGTTCTGCACAGCATGTGCTGGATGTGCAGCTAGGTTGAGTGTGTCGGGGGGGGCTTAAAGATGCTACCCCTACACAACTCAATGGCAAGTGGAGAAATGTCGCTGATCTGTCGACTTTCTGTTACCCAAATTATACGTAATTAATACGAACGCTGAGTGAGGCAGAAATATGCTTAGCGATATGGTAACGCTTACAAATGTAAGTTGATCCAACTGACAAGATCCTGTGATGCAGCGTGCCGCTTGTACTGCCTGTCAACTGCGATAGCCTGCCTGAATGTAAAAGAAAAAACCAAAGGAAGGCTATCATGTCAGAAACAATGAAACAGATCGTCCTCGCTAGCCGCCCCAACGGCGCACCCACTCCAGCCAATTTCCGCCTTGAAGAAGCACCGCTCCCAATACCAGCCGAAGGCGAAGTACTCGTAAGCGTTGAGTACATGTCTCTTGACCCATATATGCGGGGCCGCATGGATGACGCAAAATCCTACGCTGCCAACATCCCTGTGGATAGCAAAATGGAAGGTGGCTCGGTAGGCAAGATCATCGCCTCTAACGCAGACGGCTTTGAAATTGGCGATTTTGTGATAGGCAGCTTTGGCTGGGCCACCCACTCAGTTGCCACTGCCGTAGGCCTCGCCAAAATTGACCCCCACGCCGCCCCTATTACTTACTCACTGGGTGTTCTTGGCATGCCTGGTTTTACAGGTTGGTACGGCCTTTCAGAGCTGGGCAAACCAAAGAGTGGCGAAACCCTTGTTGTAGCAGCAGCCACTGGCCCAGTAGGTTCTATGGTTGGCCAATTGGCTAAGTCACGTGGCTTACATACCGTCGGCATCGCAGGTGGTCCGACCAAATGTAAAATGGCCGTCGAGCATTTTGGTTTTGACGTCTGTCTTGACCACTACGCCTTCGCTACAGCCACCGAACTGCGCAAAGCCATTAAAGAAGCAGCTCCCCAGGGCATTGATATCTACTTTGAAAATGTCGGTGGCAAAGTTCTTGAGGCCGTCATGCCCCTGATGAACCAATATGGCCGCATCCCTGTCTGTGGCATGATCTCATGGTATAATGAGGGTGGTCTTGGTGCTGATGCTATAGAAAAAACCCTCACAGCCCCTAAAATTTGGCGTACTATTCTGGTAAATTTCTTGAGCGTGAACGGCTTTATCATCTCAAACCACTGGAACCGCATGGGCGATTTCCACAAAGAAGTCGGCCCAATGATTGCAAGCGGCACCGTCAAAGTCCAAGAAGACATTACTATCGGCTTAGAGAATGCTCCCGATGCCTTCATCAAACTCTTGACAGGCGGTAATATAGGCAAAGCCCTCGTAAAAGTTATCTAACGTAACCCCAGGCGTATAACCCCGCGCAGCTGTGCCTTTTAAATCTGCAATCAGGGCCAATCACCCCCGTCTGGCAACCTTGTCCCGCAAAAGGCAGTGTGTGGGGGGGGGGCGGTGGGAGATGCTGCGAATAATGGGTTGGACAAGTAGGCGTAGTTCACTAGTTCGGTTTTTGTGGACTGCTACCTGCACCCTGCAAATACTCATAAGCAACGTTGCCCTAGTTGCCAGTCTCCACTGAACACAGTTGTGGTTCATGTGCATGAGCAATGCTTGGTCTGTAAGTCCAACATCTTTGAGTGCTGCTCAGGTGACACCTGTGAGAAAGATCATAACTTGGCTGTTGGTTATAAGCGGGGGTAGGGATGATGAGCGCGGTGCTGATCGAAATGGTTATCCTTTCCTAGTACTTCTCTAAAATATTTGGTAAGATCAATGCGATATTTTCATGTTTCAATCGAAAATTGACATGATTTGGTCTAATGGCTTTTTCATTTTTGCAACGCTCGGAACGGTTGCTTCAGGTGCAGGATGTCCAACAGCCAGAATCATCACCGGTTTTTCAGAACCGGGCCGCCCCAAAAGCCTATTGAGAAATTTCATTGGATTAGGTGTATGAGTGAGGCAGGTCAAACCTGCGTGATGTAGCGCAGAAATCAGAAAACCCGTTGCGATGCCAACGCTTTCAGGCACGTAGTAGTTTTTGTAGCGCTTACCGTCTGCAAATTCGCCCCAACGCTGCGCGAAGACGATGATCAACCAAGGCGCTAAATCAAGATGAGGCTTGCTGGCGTCTGTTCCAATCGGCTCTAGGGCTTTGATCCATTCATCGCCGGCTCCACCCGCATAGAATTTTTTTTCTTCTTCCTCAGCCGCGAGACGGATTTGGTGTTTCACATCCACGCTTGAGATCGCCACAAAGTGCCAAGGTTGGTGGTTCGCACCCGACGGAGCCGATCCTGCGGCCATAATTGCCGCGTCAATTACAGCCTGAGGTACAGGCGTTGGGACAAAATCGCGCACTGAATGACGTTTGCGCATAAACTCCAGATGCGCTTTGGCCGCTTTAACGCTGTCATTTGCACTCATCTCGACCCTGTCGGGCAATTGGACAGCATTGTAATTTAATTTTTCTTTGGCGAACACCTTAAGTTCCTTTTGCTCAAAGCTGTTTTCAACAACTATTTGGTGGGGTGTGGTATTTTAGTATCCGAAATCGCGAGCATATTCCAGATGAAGGCGTACTCAGGGCGAGTTCTTATCCTGTCATAGATTTGTTGGGCTGCTGTCTTGCAACAACAGCAACCAGCGTCGTGAAGCTTACATAAAGCGCATCTCACACCCGTTATCATTGATATCTCTCTAATGGCATTGTCAGAATAAACATACTTGAGTCCGGTGGGGCGACGACATAGCATCTTTGTATTACAAAGCAGTCACTTTTTCGCTACTTTGAATCGACTCCAGACATTATCCGACTTGCGGTAAAGCTGTATGTCCGTTTCCCATCCTCTCAAATCTAACCCGTAGCCGAACTGTGACGCTGCTCTGGTTGAATGGCGTCAGTTATTTAGCGCATAGATTTCGATTGTCCCATCAATTTGATGCTTGTTCTCATTAGTCTGATAGTAATTCTCATAGTGTTAAATTGAAGATTCATGCTTGACAGAATCCTACAAATTGAACGAAAAAATAAAAGAACATTACATGAACATTTTGAGGGTGCTTTACATGCCTGTTTTCCCCGCGGAAGCATCTGTCGTTGCCGATGGAATGCCGCTTAGACTTGTTGTTAGCCCTGCAAGTGCTGGATTTCCATCACCTGCAGGGGATGATCTTGAAGACGAGATCGATCCCATTTCCTGGGTGGTTCGTCATCCTTCATCTACTTTTTGGTGGCGCGTTGAAGGGGATTGTTTGTGGGATGCTGGTATACGTGATGGTGATCTCATTGCTGTGGATCGTTCGGGAAAACGACGGATAGGGCGGGCTGTGTTGGCTGTTGTCGAGGGTGCAGTGACAGCTAAGATCCTCCGAAAGCGTGATGATCGTTATTTTCTGGCACCAGCCAACAGCCAAGAGAAGTTCCCTGATATCGAATTGACTGAAGATAGTGAGATTTGGGGTGTGATAGCGGGCGTAGTACGCCGCTATGACCTAGAATGAGGAGGCCTATCGCTATTTCTGATAGTGCCAATTTTTACGTCTCAGCTGAACGCATCTTTGATCCCAAACTGACTAACGTTCCAGTGATTGTGCTTTCGAATAATGATGGCTGCGCAGTAGCGCGATCTGATGAGGCCAAGGCGCTTGGTATCAAGATGGGGGAGCCTCTGCATCTGCTGCAAGACACGATCAAAGCACATGGTGTCCGCGTGTTTAGCTCAAACTACACGCTTTATGGAGACATCAGTCGGCGCGTTGTTGACGTGTATGAGGACTTCACACCAAATGTAGAAATCTACTCGATTGATGAGTGTTTCTTAGATTTTAGTGGGTTCAAAGACAGAGAGGCGCACGCGCGTGCAATGCGGCGTGAAGTTCTGCGCCGGATAGGTGTCCCAGTGCGTGTCGGGATTGCGCCCTCAAAGACGCTTGCAAAATGTGCAAATGATATTGCAAAGAAAAACCCCATATTTGCTGGTGTCTTGGATATGATGGACAACGCCTTGGCAGATTGGTTTTTACCTATGGTACCGGTGGGTAACATTTGGGGTATTGGACGAAAAACAGAGGTCAAGCTCAAAAAGCTTGGGATTAGAACCGCTGCAGACCTTAGAGATATGCCGACAAGACAGGCTCGTACTGTTGGTACGGTTGTTTTGGAACGCACGGTTCTTGAACTCCAAGGTGAGCCTTGTTTGGCCTTTGAGGATATAGAACCACAACGCAAAGGAATGGCGGTCACACGTTCCTCAGGTCAGCCAATGATGGACTTTGAGACTGTGTTTCAGGCTGTGACCGCACATGTCTCCCGTGCAGCTGAAAAGTTACGTCAGTATGGGTTGGTTGCAGGCACGCTTACGGTATTTTTTCACACCAACCGATACAGGCCGGATAGGCCGCAGTATTCGGGGTCAAGAACAACACGGATGATGTCTATGTCGTCAGATACGTTCGAGTTGGTGCAGGCTGCTAGGCGATGTGCTGAAGCAGCGTGGCCCCGTGACGAAACTATGGGGTATGGCTTCACCAAAGCTGGCGTTATGGTCGATGATCTTTTGCCGATTGCGGATAGGCGTCAAACACTTTTTGACAGATCAGAGGCTTCGCCCAGCCCGGCCATGATAGCGCTTGATCAGATTAACGATAGATTTGGTAAAAAGACGATGGTGTTGGCAAGCGAAGGCCTGAAACAACCTTGGAAAATGCGCGCAGATCATTGTAGCCCCCGCTATACTACAAGATTATCTGATTTACCCGTTGTCAGATAGGAGCGAGAAATTCTTTATTTTAAGGTCGAGCTGGTAGAATCTCTATTCCAACAAATTCATTTAAAAACATGTCTGGTGCACATGATGCTGCGATCTCAATGGTTGTTCTAACGTGCTGAGATTCCAGATCTGCCTCTGTACTAATAAGCGAGAAAACTCCTGGACATTTTTTTCCATTCACGCGAGTTATGTTTACTTCGCGGCCAACAGTTACTCCGCCTTCCACGGTATCAACTAATTGATCAACAAAAAGAAACGTTTCTACATTTTTTTCCGTTGGTGCGTAAATTTCTGCTGCTAACGCTCCCACTAAAACACAATCACCAATTTTTGGTTTGAAATTCAACAATACACCATTAAATGGCGAATTAACCGTTAACGACTCAAGCTCCAATTCACGGCCTTGAACATCTAATTTAGCTATCTCCAAAGCAGTTTTAGCGCGTAATCTTGCTGATATCGCACGCTTGAGCTCTTCTTCAGAACGTTCAACAGCAAAGGATGCATTTAGCTTGCTTCGTTCTACAGTCTCAAGCGCGGTTTCATTGACTAAGCCGCGCTGGAATAGCACACGTGTGCGTTCGAATTCTCTTTCAACAAAGCTTTGTTCTTCGTTCACCCTTGATACATTTGACCTGGCTACCGTAATTGCAAAATCGGCTTCACTTAGTGCATCCTTGAGATCACTTACTCGCGCTTGGGAAATCCTAACTGCTAACTTCGCAGTACGATTATCAAGTTCAACTAGCATTTGGCCTGCAGTAGCCGTGCCAGATTTTACAGCTGATTTCGACAATCCTGTAATGCAGCCTCGTGCTTCGTAAGATAGCCTGGTCTTGTTGTTAGCAACTACTGATCCTGCTAAATCTGCTGTTTGCGCAGCATCCTGCGCCATGGCTGGAAAGTTCCAGCCAATTAATAAAAGCCCAATTTTAAATACACTTATAGGTTTTTTCATTAAGATCTCCTTAAACTAAAAGGAGCGTGTCATATTCCAACAACAAGTCAATAGTGTTTAACATCTGTGATAATGGGACCATCGACCAGCGTAAAACCGGAGCTAAAAGACAAAAGAATTGACGTCTGTTGGCAAGATAAGCGGCGCTGTTTGGTTAAGTTTGAAAAGAGTGTGGAAATTGAAATCAAATCAGACACCACTGTGATCATGACTTAGTCTTGAGCTTCCCCCTTTGAAGTGGTCCGCTCCTACAGTTAGGAACGGACGGCTAGAGATGGCTATTAAGAAATACAGGCCCGAAGAAATTGTCGTGAGGTTACCGCAGGTTGAAGTTCTGATGGGGCAGTGGCGCCTGCAGCGTTCTATGCTTGGATAACCTTGTAGTTACGTTGGCTAATTAGATAACCTTTGCCGCGTTTCCAACCCTTCCTTTCAAGAAGTTTGCCGTTGAGGCTAAGGAATCGGTCAAATTGTAAAAATCAACTTTGCCGTCAACATACGTATCGACGTCGTATTTAAGTGCATTGCCGCGAAGAAACTGGTTATGTCCCAGTCCGCCATGCTTCGCGCCATGTGTTGTGGCACTGATTGTTCCTTTGTCCACTAGCTTAAACGCGCCAATGGCGTGTGGTTTGAAAAACTCTGAAAGGCGACAATAGTATATTAGTGTGGTTATCGCTGAAACAACGGCGCTGTCGCCCGGGTATCGGCCAAACCCGGTCTCCGTGCCCAGAATTGCAACAATGACGCCCGCCGGAACGCCATACTCCTTTTCAAGCAGTGCAAAGATGGCAGCGTTAGAGGCTTTCTTTTTCAGACCTTTGGGAGATAATCGCGGCTGAACCGCGCACACGCATGAATTTTTCTAGTGTGTATTTGAATGACTTTTGATTGTGATCTGCAGCGATTGTTTTGGTTGCATGGGTGGCGCTGGCGAGGGGGGGGAGGCCCTTTTTCTTGACGCCAGATTTTTGGCTTCTGTCGCAAATTTCGCTTTCCATCCTTCAAATCCGGCACCGGTATTGCAACAAGTTGCGGCAAAGGCAGCGGTCGTCGTTGGGGCCAAAGCGAATTACGAGGCGTATGTGATGTGGAGGTGATTCAAATTGTTATTTCCAGTACGTTTGGGGGGAGTATGAACGTAACAGGAGGGAGGGGTAAAACCGCTAATGCCGTGCGTCTATATTGGTTGCATATAAAAAAGGCGCCCCAAGATGGGACACCTTTGAATGTTTTGTAACCGTTAAATTCTTGAAGATTTAAGAGCTCAGCAAGAGTAGTACATTGCGTACTCGATTGGGTGAGGGGTGTGTTCGTAGCGTTCGACCTCTTCCATTTTAAGCGCAATGTAGCCTTCAATTTGGTCTTTGGTGAACACGTCACCAGCCAACAAGAAGTCCATACCGCTTTCCAGTTCTTCCAATGCTTCGCGCAAGGAACCACAAACTGTTGGGATCGCCGCCAGCTCTTCTGCTGGTAGGTCATACAGGTTTTTGTCCATGGCTTCGCCCGGATCGATCTTGTTTTGGATGCCGTCAAGGCCAGCCATCAACAAGGCTGCGAAGCAAAGGTATGGGTTCGCGGAGGGATCTGGGAAACGTGCTTCGACGCGTTTTGCTTTTGGTGACTCTGTCCATGGGATACGAACGCAGCCAGAACGGTTGCTAGCAGAGTATGCGCGTAGAACAGGAGCTTCAAAGCCTGGGATTAGGCGTTTGTAGCTGTTTGTACCTGGGTTTGTGAAAGCGTTCAGGGCTTTTGCGTGGTGCAGAATGCCGCCGATGAAGTATAGCGCTTCTTGGGATAGATCAGCATATTTGTCGCCTGCGAACAATGGCTTGCCATCTTTCCAGATAGACATGTTCACGTGCATACCAGTGCCGTTATCACCTGCGATTGGCTTTGGCATAAAGGTCGCTGATTTGCCGTATGCGTGTGCTACGTTGTGAACAACGTATTTGTATTTTTGTAGCTCGTCGGCTTGTTTTGTGAGTGAGCCAAAGATTAAGCCCAGCTCGTGTTGGCAAGACGCAACTTCGTGGTGGTGCTTGTCAACTTTCATGCCCAAACGCTTCATGGTGGAAAGCATTTCGCCGCGTAGATCGTGTGCTTCGTCAATTGGGTTTACTGGGAAGTAACCACCTTTGACGCCAGGGCGGTGGC
>Ga0257120_1000871_pt1 | contig 21344 bp, 15 predicted proteins | sample SI106_10metaG_FD_190153 | JGI IMG/M metagenome (GOLD analysis project Ga0257120, IMG submission 190153) | Marine microbial communities from Saanich Inlet, British Columbia, Canada - SI106_10 | ecosystem: Environmental > Aquatic > Marine > Inlet | place: Canada: British Columbia | collected... | reverse complement strand
CTCTTTAAAGGTAATTCCTAAAATCAAAATACTTGATTTGGCAATGTGGATGTTTTTTTGAATCATCAATTTGACAAGTTCTGAGGCAACATAGGTCCCCATACTTTCATTCAATCTTCTTGCTGCAAGAATGATTTCTGGATTATAGCCTAATATTTGTGCTTTTTCTGCCAAATAATAAGGATCGACCCCAATACAATGCCCTCCGACCAAGCCAGGGGTAAAGGGTAAAAAATTCCACTTAGTCCCTGCAGCTTCTAAAACATCATGGGTATTGATGTCCATCAAATTAAAAATCTTTGCAATTTCGTTGACAAAAGCAATATTGATATCACGCTGTGTATTCTCTATTACTTTTGCGGCTTCAGCAACTTTGATGGTAGGTGCTAAGTGTGTTCCAGCCGTGATTACTGAACGATACAAGGCATCTACAATTTCTCCAACTTCGGGGGTAGACCCTGAAGTCACTTTCAATATTTTATCTACCGTATGCTCTTTGTCTCCTGGATTGATTCTTTCTGGAGAATATCCTGCAAAAAAATCCTTATTGAATTCTAACCCAGATGTTTTTTCTAAAACAGGGATGCACTCTTCCTCTGTAGCTCCAGGATAAACGGTGGATTCATAAATTACAATATTTCCTTTTTCTAAGACAGATCCAACAAGTTCACTCGCCATCACCAAAGGCGCTAATACAGGTTTGAAATTTTCATCTACCGGTGTTGGAACAGTCACAATGTAATAATCGCATTCTTTGAGACACTCTACATCAGCGGTGCAAAAAAGGCCTGTTGCTTCCGAAGCATGAGCGACCAACACCTTTTGTAATGATTCCTTAGAAACCTCCTTTGTAGTATCCTTACCTTTGATCAGCTCTGAAACTCTATGGGGATCAATATCAAATCCTACAACTGAATATTTGGTAGCAAAAAGTCTTGCCAATGGCAGACCTACATACCCCAATCCCACAACTGCGATTCTCTTTTTTTTCATGTAATCCATTTTTTCAACAACCACCTATCGTCCCTTTTAAACTTTTTTTAGAAAGAGAACCAAGAGTATAACTTAAGAACTCTTTTTATTTTCAAATATTGCGTCAGAATTCGCTATAAAGCCCACTTATATTCACAGTTGTGACGGTAAAGTTCAGCTTTGTAAATATACACTATTTGAAAGGATCTAAAACTTTTGAAAACGAAAAAATCCTTCACAAAATGTGAAGGATTTTACTTAAGTGGGCAATGAGGGATTCGAACCCCCGACCCTCTCGGTGTAAACGAGATGCTCTGAACCAACTGAGCTAATTGCCCTAAGCGGTTGCAAATATAGTACTGATTTTTAATCTGACAAACAAAAATCGAACTTTTATTTAAATTATTTCTGCAACGACAAAGGTACTTCCTCCGATATAAATCATATCATTCTGATTTGCATTTAGTAAGGCATCTGAATAGGCATTTGCAACCGATGCGAATTTTTTTCCCTTGAGGCCAAATTTGTTTGCTTTTTCTTGCAAAACAACTTCGGAAAGCCCTCTTGGAATGTTCGGTTTGCAAAAATAATAGGTAGCCTCTTTTGGAAACATGTGTAAAATACGTTCTAAATCTTTATCGGAAACCACCCCCAAGACAAAATGTAGGTGGTCATAAGTTTGATTGCTTAACTGATTCAACACAATGACCAAGCCTTCTTTATTATGTGCTGTATCACAAATCACTTTAGGTTGTTCTTGCAAAATTTGCCAACGTCCTTTCAAATTGGTGTTTTTAACAACCTTCAACAGACCGTTTTGAAGATGTTCTGCACTAATATGAAAGCCTTTTAACTGCTCAATTGCGGTCACTGCAGTCAGAACATTTTTTTTCTGATAATCGCCCAACAAATCTGTTTGGTAATGAGTCGTATTTTCTGAAGCGAAAAAAATAGCCGAAGCAGTTTCTTTTGCTTTATTCAAAAAAACAGCTTGAACTTCATCCTGTTTTTCACCAATAACAACCGGAACATTTTTTTTGATGATTCCTGCTTTTTCAAAGGCAATTTCAGGCAAAGTATCTCCTAAAAATTGGGTATGATCCAACCCAATGTTGGTGATAACAGCAACTTCAGGATGGATCAAATTCGTAGAATCCAATCTTCCTCCTAAACCCACCTCAACAATTGCTATGTCTACCTGTTCTTTTGCAAAATAATCGAATGCCATTCCGACTGTCATTTCAAAGAAAGACAACTTTTGTTGCTCTAAAAAAGCTTTATTTTTTTCAATAAAAGCAACAACTATTGGTGCGGGAATTTCTTCTCCATTGACTCGAATTCTTTCTGTAAAATTTTTTAAATGCGGAGAGGTGTACAAGCCTACTTTATAGCCGGCTTCCTGCAAAATGGAAGCTAGCATATGACTCGTAGAGCCTTTCCCATTGGTTCCTCCCACATGAATGGAACGAAACTTTGTCTCTGGAGCATTCAACTCTTTGGAAAATGCGATAATGTTGGTCAAATCTTTTTTAAAAGCAGTGGTCCCTTCCCGCTGGTACATGGGCAATTGGGCAAACATCCAATCTAAGGTTTCTTGATAATTCATACGTTTCTCACAACACCTTTGATAGAAAGGTGATCATTTAGAAGTGCAAATGTAAGCCATTATTTAGTCAAAGAAAACTTATAAATGATGGTTCCTGTTTGAAGAGACGGCGCCTTCGAATCTGAATTCCATTTGGTTTTTAAGGCAGCCTCTTTTGCAGGTTTTAACAGGCAAAGTGCCGTATTGGTGGAGCCTTTTACTCCAGGAATTGCACTGAGTACCTCTCCTTTGTTATTGACCGTAATTTGCACCACTACAATTCCTTCCTCTTCACAATTGGGTTGTTCTTTTGGCTTAGACAATGCTTTTCTACCTGCCAAATTGTAGTCTCCTCCAGTGCCACTCTGGGTATTACCATAGTAGGTATTTGAATCCGAATCACCATTCTCTTGTCCTTTCACTCCTTCAACAGAATCATCTCCTTCTCCCTTTGGCTTTCCATCAGACGAATTTCCATTCAACAAATTGGCCAAAGCATCTACTGCTTCTTGTGAAGGTTTTGGCTTGGGTACTGCAACGGGATTTGTGTCCTCTACAACCTCTTCTACAGGATCTTTTGCCGCTTCTTTTACATTCGAAACAACTGGCAACGTTTCAGAAGTGTCATTGGTAATGACTTCCTCGGTGGGATCTTTTTTTGAAGCTTCTGGGATAGCTTCTGTATTATTTGGTTCTTCAATCGGTTTTGGATTTGCTTTTTGGGACGATTCCAAAACAGGGGTTCCACTTCCAACCTCAGCATTTCCAAAGTTAATTGCCAATCCATATTCTTCTGGTGAATCGAGATATTGCATGCCATAATTGAAAATTCCGAAGAGCAAAAGCATCAGAAGTACAATAGTAATTATTGCCGATTTTCGTTTATGTGGAGTCTCTAGCACTGGCATCTTATTTCCCTTTTACTGCTAAAATCATTTTTAATTTATTCCTATTTGCAATATCAATCACTTGCATCACGTTTTTGTAAGGCACATCCTTGTCTCCTCGAATAACAATGGTTTTCTGTTGATCATTCCCTACCTTTTTTAAAATTTCAGATTCCAATTGTGAAAAACTCACTTTTGTTTTATCAATATAAAATAAGGATTTACTGGTAATTGTAACCGCTACAGAGGTACTATTTTCTGTTTTTCCTCCTGCTTTTGGCAACAAAACATCAATGGCACTCACCGTTACTAGAGTTGAGCTAAGCATAAAAAATATCAACAACAAAAAGACGATATCTGTCATTGATGACATATTGAAGGTTGGATCTACTTTATTTCTTCCTCTTAAATTCATGGTCGATGTTGACGGTTTTAGTTTTCGGGTTCAAATCAAAATAAATTGAACTGAAAACGCTCAATTATACTGGCTCGTTTAACAAATCTAAAAACTCTACCGATTTTGCTTCCATTTGATAGACTACCTTATCGGTTTTTACTACTAAATGATTGTAAGTGATATAAGCAATAATTCCAACAATAAGACCGCCTACAGTGGTCGTCATTGCCGTATACAAACCGTCCGAAAGCATTTTAATATCGATTTGCCCGCCCGCATTTGCAATTTCATGAATGGCAACAATCATTCCAATTACGGTTCCTAAAAAACCAATCATGGGTGCGACTCCCGCAATAGTTGCCAATACACTTACATTTTTTTCTAATTGATAGACCTCCAACTTTCCTGCTGTTTCAATAGCTGTATGAATGTCTTCCAATGGTTTTCCAATTCGTGAAATTCCTTTTCCAATCAATCGGGCTGTAGGGGTGTTTTTACTTTTACAAAGTGCATCTGCAGTGGCCAATTTTCCGTCAGAAATAGACTCTCTGATTTGATTCATAAAATTTTCATCAATCTTAGAGGCCGATTTGATGGCAAAAAAACGTTCAAAATAAATATAGAGCGCCACTGCCAACAACACAAAAAGAATAGCGATGATCATTTGACCTCCTAAACCACCATCCATAATTAAACGATAAATTGAAAGTGTTTTTTCTTTGGGCACTAGCTCCTCTAAAACTTGAGTATTCTCTTGAAAAAATGACATCATATCCTTGTTTTTTTGTACTATACTCTTAACGAGTTTTCTTTTATAAAATTGCCTTTAAAATTACCAATTAAAAAATGCCATCTTGCAAGCATGCAAAATGACATTGTATTTTTTAAACGATCTTTTTAAACAAACAGTCTAATCACTACAAAGGCTGCAGATCCGACCAAAAATCCGACCAATGCCAACCAAGAAATTTTCTTGATATACCAGAAAAAATCAATCTTTTCCATCCCCATAGCTACTACTCCTGCTGCAGAACCGATGATCAACATACTTCCTCCAGTACCTGCAGAAAATGCGATAAAATGCCATAAAGGGTTGTCTAGTGACTCTGAAAACATTCCTAAACTTGCCGCTACTAAAGGTACGTTATCAATTACTGCGGATCCAATTCCCAATAGAATCACAACCAAATCAGAAACTATCGTTCCATTAATTTCTGTACCCATTAAAGGGATTCCTTGTTTGAGGCTTTCTGCAAAATTGAATAAAATTCCTAAAGATTCTAGGGCTGCAACCGCCATTAAGATTCCTAAGAAAAATAGAATGCTTGGCATTTCAATTTTTGAAAGTGATGCGTGTACAGGACTATGGTGTGCATGTGCGTCTGACTCTTCAGAATTATAATCGCTTAAAGAAAATTTAGCTCTGCTATAAATTTCAGCAAAAGTTGCGACAACTCCTAACGACAACATCATTCCTACATAGGGAGGCAAATGAGTTACCGTTTTAAAAACAGGAACAAACAAGATGGCTCCCAATCCTAAATACAACATTCTAGCACTGTGTGGACTTTTAGGCTTTTCAACTTCATTGGGATCAAATTCAATATTTCCTTTGAAGGCTGGTAAAAAAGTAGCAATAAAAGTAGGAACTGCCATACATAAAAGAGAAGGGATAAATAAATAGGTAAACAACATCCCTGTACTTACTTTACCTCCAATCCATAGCATTGTAGTGGTAACATCTCCAATTGGCGAAAAAGCACCTCCTGCATTTGCAGCAATGATGATCATTCCAGCAAACCAAATTCGGTCTTCTCTTGCTTTGACAATTTTCTGTAAGATCGAAATTAAAACAATGGTTGCTGTTAAATTATCAATAATTGCAGAAAGTATAAAGGCCAAAATGGAAAACATCCATAACAATTTCTTTTTCCCTTTAAAACCGACATATCCTTTGATCGTAGAAAACCCATCAAAATAATCGATGATTTCTACAATGGTCATGGCTCCCAAAAGAAAGACCAAAATCTCTGCCGTTTTTCCTAAGTGATGTAGTAAAGTTTCTTCTACCAAGTGCAATTTATCTTCGTGCAACATGGAAGCAAAACCGTCTACCAAACCGTGATTACTGGAATCAAACCAATTGGAAAAACTATCAATTCCCAGAGCAACAATTGCCCAACAAAAGGCCATCATTACCAGCGCTGGTATTAACTTATCCAATTTCAAATTGTGTTCTAAAGTAATTGCTAAATAACCTAGAATAAAGACAATGATAATCATTGATTCCATAAAAAATAATTTTTAAATTAATTCTTTTAGTGCAATTTCAAATGCTGTTGAGCAAATTTTTGTTTTTGATGCACTCTTGTTAAACGTTTTTTGCAAAGCCTTTTTAATGGTATTTGATGTATCATCAAAAATAGCCTTGTCTCGCATGGGAATTGTAACCCTTGCTTCCATTAAGTATGCAAATACTCTTGCAATACCACAATTTGAAATAAAATCTGGTAGCAAACTTACATGTTTATCTGTAAATTCCATTATCGGACCAAAGAAAATTTCTGTATCCGCAAATGGAACATTTGCACCTGGAGAAATTACTTCCAAACCTGCATTGATCATTTGGGTTACTTGATCTTGAGAAACCAGTCGTGAAGCTGCAGCAGGAATGAATATCTCTGCAGGCAAACTCCAAATTTTTTCGTTGATTTCTTCAAAAGAAATCATATTATGTGAAACTAATTGATTTCCGTCTTTTGACAAAAACAAATCGGTCATTTCTGCTATTGAAAAACCTTCTTCGGAAATTACTCCGCCATTTCTATCAATAATTCCAACAACTTTCGCCCCTAACTTTGTCAAATAATACGCCGCAGCAGAACCAACATTTCCAAAGCCCTGAACAATAGCCCTTTTTCCTTTAAGAGCACCGCCATATATTTCATAATAATGTTTTACAGCCTCGGCAACTCCGTAGCCTGTTAACATGTCTGCCACTGTATATTTCTTAGACAAGTCGGGTGAAAATTCAACATCTTCTAATACTTTAATAACCCCCAAACGCAATTGACCAATTCGATTGATCTTGTCTGCCACTGTTGGCTTAAAGTGACCGTTAAAAATCCCTTCTTGTGGATGCCAAACGCCACAATTTTCTGTAATCGGAATTACATCCTTATCTGCATCTACATTTAAGTCACCCCCAGTACCGTAATAATGTTTTAACAAAGGGGTAACCGCTTTGTACCAGCGTTCCAAAACCCCTCTTTTCCTTGGGTCATTGGGATCAAAATTAATTCCAGATTTTGCACCTCCTATCGGTGGCCCAGAAACCGTAAACTTCACTTCCATGGTTTTTGCCAAAGACATGACTTCATTTTGATCCAATCCTTTCCTCATTCTGGTACCACCACCAGCAGCACCTCCTCGCAATGAATTGATCACGGTCCAACCTTCTGCTTCTGTTTCTTGATCTTTCCAATGAAAAACAATTTCAGGTTGTTTGTTTTCGTATATTTTCAATAATTCTTTCATCTGTATTTTTTATTATGATTGACAACTATTTTTTTCTTAAAACATCTGATTTTTCTCTCGAAAATGGACATTAGTGAAGTTAAAGCTGATTCATGATTAAAAATTTAAAGATTTTTGAATATTAAAAAAAATTGGTTCACAAACTTACAGTAAAATTATCATTATGCACATTTTTTCTAAAAAAAAACTATGCTTCAAAAATGACTCCCGAAGAGTGGTCATGACTAGCTCCAGTGACACTTTTTAAACAATTGACTTCATTCTGAACTCGCAACAAACCTAAAAAAGAGAAAATAAGAGCTTCCTTGTAATTCACGAGTTCCTCTGGAATATTTTGAACGGTATTTGAAGACAAAATTTGGATTCGATGCATTAAAAAAGAATTAAAAACCCCTCCCCCTGTAAATAAAACATCACTATTTGCTTGAATAATTTTTGAGATCTGAATTGCAATATGTTCTACAAAAGTCCTTAAAATAACCTGCACATCAGTTTCCATTTCATCAATCAATGGAAAAACTTGTTCCTGCACCCATTCCAATCCAAGTGATTTTGGTGGTTGTTTTTTATAAAAATCCAACTCGTTTAATTTTTGTAAAAGCTTCTCGTTAATCAATCCTTTTGAAGCCAGTGCTCCCTTGTCATCGAACTCTTTCCCAAGTTTGGACACATAAAAATTCAACACAATATTAACCGGACAAATATCAAACGCAATTCGAGATGTATTTTGACGAAATGAAACATTGGAAAAACCACCGAGATTGATACAATACTCGTATTTAGAAAAAAGAAGTTCATCTCCAATAGGAACCAACGGAGCTCCCTGCCCTCCCATTTTTACATCTTGAGTCCTAAAATCACACACTACTTTTTGTTTTGTTCTAGTAGCAATTACTTGACCATTTCCAACTTGAAGTGTACATCCCTTTTCGGGCTGATGAAATACTGTATGCCCATGAGATGCTATAAAATCGATCTTTGTAATAGAATTGATTGTGACAAAATCCAGGACCCTATCTGCTAGGAAGTCACCATAACGCATGTCTAAATCGACTAACTCTTCCGCAGAATACTGTATCGCATTTTGCAATATCGTTTTCCATTTTTCAGAATATGGAATGGTTGCTGACCTTAAAATTTCAAAATCTGTGTACCGATCTTTATTGAATTTTACATAGACCAAATCAAGTCCATCCAAGGAGGTACCCGACATCAATCCGATGCTATAAGTATAAGCTGTGTTCATGACTGTAAAATTAACAAAAGCGTGTGAATATTGTGTTACGAAATCGATATCTTTGAAAAAAATACAGACTTACCCAAAACAAAAGAATATGGACTTTAACTTAACAGAAGAGCACATCATGGTACAAGAAGCTGCAAGAGATTTTGCACAAAATGAATTATTGCCAGGTGTTATTGAAAGAGACAACAAACAGGAATTTCCAGACGAATTAGTCAAAAAAATGGGCGCTCTTGGTTTTATGGGTATTATGGTCGATCCAAAATATGGAGGAAGTGGAATGGATACAATTTCGTATGTCATCATCATGGAAGAGCTCTCAAAAATTGATGCCTCCGCCTCTGTGATTGTTTCGGTAAACAATTCATTGGTGTGTTACGGTTTGGAAACTTATGGAAATGAAGCTCAAAAACAAAAATACCTAACCAAACTAGCTACAGGAGAATTTGTAGGCGCATTTTGTTTGAGCGAACCTGAAGCAGGTTCTGACGCTACCTCACAAGCAACCACTGCAGAAGACAAAGGTGATCACTATTTGATCAACGGGACCAAAAACTGGATTACCAGTGGCGGTCGTGCCGATGTCTATTTAGTCATTGCACAAACTGACAGTGCAAAAGGACACAAAGGAATCAATGCTTTTATTGTTGAAAAAGGAGCTCCTGGTTTTCATATAGGGCCAAAAGAAGATAAATTAGGAATTCGAGGAAGTGATACACATACCTTGCAGTTCAACGACGTGAAAGTTTCTAAAGAAAATAGAATTGGTGAAGATGGATTTGGTTTCAAGTTTGCCATGAAAACACTTTCTGGCGGTAGAATAGGAATTGCAGCCCAAGCACTAGGTCTTGCTTCAGGAGCCTACGAACTGTCTTTAAAATACGCCAAACAACGAAAAGCTTTTGGAACAGAAATTTGCAATCATCAAGCTATTGCTTTTAAATTGGCAGACATGTACACCGATATTTCTGCAGCAAGAATGATGGTTATGAAAGCTGCCTGGGACAAGGATCAAGGCAATAATTATGACATGTCTTCCGCAATGGCAAAACTATATGCCTCAAAAGTTGCCATGGAGCATACTGTAGAAGCGGTTCAAATACACGGAGGAAATGGTTTTGTAAAAGACTATCATGTTGAACGGTTGATGCGTGATGCAAAAATCACTCAAATCTATGAAGGCACTTCAGAAATTCAAAAAATTGTTATTTCTAGAGGAGTCATTAAAGGTTAATTGTACTCCTTATTATAGAGTCTCTAAAATCCATCTTTTTTCTATCAGGTGGATTTTATATTTTAAGATCAACATCAAACAACTGCAAACCAGAACCTGGAGCTACATTTCGTAAAGATTTCCGATCATTATCCTCTTTTAATGAAGCTTCGATAAACTGTAAACTGAGTTGTTCTTTGCCTACTTCAAACAAAGCCGCCATCATCAATCGGATTTGATAGCGCAAAAATCCTTTCCCCCTAACTTTTAACACATAACTGTTCTGTGGAAAAAAACTTGCAGTGATCACATCATTTTCAACAATTTCACAAGAATCTATACGCCTTTTGAAAATGGTTTGAGCAGATGGTTTTGTACAGTATTTATGAAAATAATGCTCACCTTCAAACAATTTTGCCCCCGATTTCATCAAATCAATGTTCAGCGATTCTTGTAACCCAGACATAAATGGCGCTGCAAAAGGATGATTTTTCTCTCCAAAAGAAAAATAATAATGGTATTCTTTTACCTTCTCTGCATTGATCAGGTTGAATCCACATGGCAATTCTCTGAAAGAAACCGCTTTTACATCAGCAGGTGCATTGGAATTAAAATCTTCTAGAAAAGCTTCTTGACGAAACTCAAATCGTGTAAACAAATGGATAAAGTAGGTGTTTGCAGACACTTTCGCATCTGTACGCCCCAGCCCTATTGTCTTATAATCTTCCTTTTGAAAGACAAAATGCAAACTCTTATCTACAATGTCGTGAATTGTTTTGACATCTGCTTGTTTTTGCCAACCGTGAAAACGAAAACCTAAAAATTGAATTTTAACCAAATAAGAAAAAGGGTATTTCATTTCCCAAAAATACAATAAAAACCAATTTTTTTTGAAAAAATGCATTTTTATCAGTTTCACAATAAAATAGCTGTTTTTTTTACATACCCTATATTTAAAAACCCTGAAATACTCAAAATTACATTAAAAACATTTTTACCCCTATTTTTTTGAGGGTATACTCTAAAAAATAACGTTTTTAAAAATAAGACCCCTTGTTTTTTAATAATTATGTTTTACTTTTGACCCAGTTCCCAATTATTAACAACTAATTTATTAATTATGAAAAAAGTTATTTTTACAGTATTATTTAGTGTAAGCCTAGTAACACTTGCACAAGAAAAAGAAGAAAAAGGAACATTCACACTCAGTGGTAGTGTTGATACCTATTTCTCAAGCAATGCATCTAAAAATTCAATAGGTACCGTTGGTGTCCTTTCAGATGTTGCCGCAAACGGTTTTGGCTTAGGAATGGCAAACACCGTTTTTTCTTACGAAAAAGGAAAAACAGGAGTAGTTGCTGATTTGGCTTTTGGTCCAAGAGCAAACGCAGCGAATGCATACACTGGCGCTATCAATCAATTGTATGCATACTACCAAGCATCCGAAAAACTTAAATTTACTTTAGGACAATTCAATACATTTTTTGGATATGAAGTGATTTCTCCTTCAGGAAATTTCAACTATTCGGTGTCTTACCTATTCAATGCAGGACCCTTTTCTCATACAGGTTTCAAGCTAGACTATGCAGCTTCTGAAGATCTATCTGTAATGCTAGCAATTACAAATCCTCATGGAATTGTTGCTGGAGCCAATGACACGAATGATTATCAATTAGGGTTTCAAACAGGCTACAAAGGTCAATTTTTCAACCTTGCCTATGGTGCCGATGGTTTTGGAGCTACAGATGTACTGTACTTAGACTACACAGGAGGATTTGATTTGACAAGCTCTTTTTACCTAGGAATCAATGCTGCCTACTCCAACTCAAATGATGCAGATGCAGGATACCAAGGAGTTGCGCTTTACCTACAACAAACTTTGTCTGACACTTTTTCACTAGGATTCAGACCAGAATTTTACACAACTACCTCTGGAGCGGGAGATGCAAGCCAGTCTGCCTATACCCTTACTGGAAATACTAATTTATCAGAAAGCTTAAAACTAGTAACAGAAATACGCTATGACACTTCCGACGATGTAACATTTTTCGGAGAAAAAAATATCACAGGAGTAACCGTGGCAGCAGTATACTCATTCTAATATTAAACCAAATTTTATACTCATGAAAAAAATCGAAGCAATTATCCGAAAATCAAAATTTCGAGCGGTCAAAGACGCGCTACATGATGTAGGAGTCAATTTTTTCTCTTACTGGGATGTTACCGGAATTGGTAACGAAAAAGAAGGACATGTGTACAGAGGCGTAAGCTACAGTACCAGTGATATTCAAAGAAGACACATCTCAATTGTCGTAAATGATAACTTTGAGCAAATCACCATAAAAACCATTATTGATGCAGCTGGAACAGGTGAAGTTGGAGATGGTAAAATCTTTGTAAGCGACATCAAAGAAGCATATAGAATTCGTACTGGAGAAAAAGGCGGAGTAACATTAAACTAAACGACTATAAAACTTACACATGGAATTACTTACTATAAATAATGTATGGATGATGATCTGTACAGCACTCGTTTTCTTCATGCATTTAGGATTTGCATTTTTAGAAATCGGATTGACAAGACAAAAAAATACGATTAATATTTTATTCAAAAACATTTTTATCATTACCGTTGGCCTACTATTATATGCCTTAGTTGGCTTCAACCTAATGTACCCTACCTGGGGAGCAAATGCTTCTGGATATTTAGGCGATTTTATTTTCGGAATTTCCGCTCCTTTAAAAGATGGAGTTTTAGATTTAACCTACAACGAAGGATACACTTACTGGACAGACTTCTTATTTCAAGGAATGTTTGCAGCCACTGCAGCAACAATTGTTTCGGGAGCTGTAGCTGAAAGAATGAAAATTTTACCTTTTATGATTTTCACCATTCTTTATGTAGGATTTGTGTATCCAATTGCAGGTTCTTGGAAATGGGGAGGTGGATTTTTAGACCAATTACAAACTCCTTTTTACGATTTCGCAGGCTCTACCCTAGTACACTCTGTAGGTGGATGGGCTGCCTTAGTAGCTGTTTGCTTATTAGGATCTAGAATTGGAAAATTCAAAAATGGACAAATACAAGCCATCCCTGGACACAATATTCCATTGGCAACTGCAGGAGTTTTAATTCTTTGGTTAGGATGGTTTGGTTTTAACGGAGGATCTGTTTTATCTGCAGACCCATCATTGACCTCATTAACCCTAGTAACTACCTGTTTAGCTGCTGCTGCAGGAGGAGTTATCGCATCTATTACATCAACCATTATGTATAAAAACTTAGACCTCACCATGTTCTTAAACGGAATTCTTGGCGGACTGGTTGCCATTACTGCAGGGGCAGATCAAATGTCTCCTACGGATGCCATTATCATTGGAGGGATTGCTGGAGTACTGATTGTATTAGCCGTAAGCTTTATTGACAAATTAAAATTAGACGATCCAGTTGGTGCAATTGCAGTTCACTTAATTTGCGGAATTTGGGGAACCTTAGCCGTAGGTATTTTTGGAAACCTTGCAAGTGGAGCTCAGTTTGTAAGTCAAATTATCGGGGTTGCTTCTTATGCTGTATTCTGTTTGGCAACTTCATTCCTCATCATTTTCACCTTGAAGAAAACAATGGGAATTCGAGTAAGTGAAAGAGAAGAATTAGAAGGTCTTGACGCTCATGAGCACGGGATGGATGCATACCCAGACTTTAGATTGAACGAACATTAAAAACACCCAAAAAAGCATATTCAAACCTGTAGAATTTATTTTTACAGGTTTTTTTTGTGCTTTTTATGAATTTCACAATTTAAAAAAGCATTAATTAAGATTATTGAGTTTTTAGTACGTTTTTTTTACTTTCATGATAAAAATTAAATCAAAACACCAAATTCATTGAATTATTTTCAATAAATATAATATTTTTACAAAAATAATTGAACAATCATGAAACAACAAGGTCTCTATTTACCCGAATTCGAAACTGCCAATTGTGGCGCAGGTTTTATCTGTAACCTACAAGGAAAAAAGTCGAATACCATCATTCATAACGCACTAGAAATTCTTGTAAAACTTGAGCACAGAGGTGCTGTAAGCTCTGATGGAAGAACCGGAGATGGAGCTGGAATCTTAATTGACATCCCTCACGATTTCTTTAAACGTGTTTGTGATTTTCAAATACCAGAAACAAAAGAATATGCTGTTGGAATGGTCTTTTTACCACGAAGCACCAATCAAAGTAATTTTTGTATTGCAGCTTTTGAGGATGAAATTAAGAAACAAGGATTGCGAATTATTGGCTGGAGAGATGTTCCTGTTGATACCTCTAGCATTGGAAAAATCGCAGCAAAATCTGAACCAAAAATAAAACAAATTTTTGTTGATAAAAACGATCAAGAATTATCGGATTTACAATTCAACGCAAAATTATTTGCTGCACGAAAAATTGCAGAACATATTATTTCAAAATCAAAATTATCTCAAAAAGATTATTTTTATTTACCAAGTTTATCAACCACAACACTTATCTATAAAGGGCTTTTAATTCCAGAAGATATTGGAAGATACTACAAAGATTTAAAAGAAGAAGATGTGGTTACCCGATTGGCTTTGGTACACCAACGATTCTCAACAAATACTTTTCCTGCTTGGAGTTTGGCACAACCCTTTAGATACATGTGTCACAACGGGGAAATTAATACCCTACGCGGAAATGTAAATAGAATGCGTGCCAGAGAAGAAATCATGAAAAGTGATTTATTTGGTGATGATATTAAAAAATTATTTCCAATTGTGAGCGATGGGAAATCAGATTCTGCATCGATGGATTTGGTTGTCGAATTATTATTGATGACTGGAAGATCACTACCTGAAGTAATGATGATGTTAGTACCAGAAGCTTGGGAAAAACACCAAACCATGTCTGAAGACAAAAAAGCCTTCTATGAATACAATTCTTGTATCATGGAGCCTTGGGATGGTCCTGCCTCTGTTCCTTTTACAGATGGAAACTACATTGGTGCATTATTAGACAGAAATGGTTTAAGACCTTCTAGATATACGGTAACCAAAGATGGTTTTGTGATTATGTCTTCAGAAATTGGTGTCGTAGACGTTAAGCCTGAAAATGTAAAAAGCCACGGTAGACTAGAACCAGGTAAAATGTTTTTGGTAGACATGAATGCTGGACGTATTATTGAAGATGAAGAAATCAAAAACGAAATTGCCTCTCAAAAACCCTACAAAAATTGGGTGAAGGAGCATACGCTTCCTTTATCAGAAGTGCCGTACACAAACAACTCTTGTCCAATTGAAGGAACAAAATACCACACTCGATTACGTATTTTTGGCTATACTTTAGAAGACATTTCAACAGTCATTACTCCAATGGCAACGCAATCTAAGGAAGCCTTGGGCTCTATGGGAATAGACACCCCATTGGCAGTACTTTCAGACAAGCCACAACTCTTATACAACTATTTCAAACAACTTTTTGCACAAGTAACCAATCCTCCTTTAGACGGAATTCGTGAAGAAATCATCACCGATATTAGCTTGGCAATTGGAGGAGATCGTAACATTTTTGACGTGATTCCAGAACAAGCAAAAAAATTGCGAATTCAGAATCCAGTAATTTCAAATGACGATTTAGACAAAATCAAAAATTTAGATCATCCCGATTTCAAATCGGCAGTCATTCCAATGTTGTATCCTATTTCAAAAGGAGTTAACGGATTAGAAAAAGCCTTGGATGACATTTTGGTGGCTTGTGAAATGGCCATTTTTGAAGGTGCAAACATCATCATTCTTTCCGACAGAGGAGTCGATGAAGAAAACGCACCAATCCCTGCTTTAATGGCCTGTTCATATGTAAATCACTCTTTGAACAAAAAACAAAAAAGATCGAAATTTGGGATTGTCATCGAATCTGCAGAACCGAGAGAACCACATCATTTTGCTGCATTATTTGGATATGGTGCAAGTGCAATCAACCCATACTTGGTAAACGAAATTATTCGCGAGCAAGTAAACAGTGAAGTGATTAAAAATATTGATGCAGAAGTAGCCGTAAAAAACTACAACAAAGCAATTGGAAAAGGAATTCTAAAGATTATGAACAAAATCGGAATTTCTACCTTACACTCTTACCGCGCTTCACAAATATTTGAAGCTTTAGGTTTGAAAAAAGCATTTGTTGATAAATATTTCCCGTACACTCCTACTCGTATTGGTGGAATTGGATTGGTTGTTTTAGACAAAGACATTCAAAAAAGATTTGAAAAAGCTTTCAAATTAGAAGAATACAAAGACGCACTTCCCTTAGAAATTGGTGGAGAATATCGTTGGAGAAGAAATGGTGAAAAACACATGTTCAACCCAACAACAGTATCGAAACTTCAAGAAGCAGTACGTCAAAAAAATGTAGACAGTTATCAAGTATATGCTGATGAAATCAACAATCAGAATAAAAATTTAATGACTTTAAGAGGCTTATTTGAATTCAATAACCTCGACCCAATTTCTATCGAAGAAGTAGAACCATGGACAGAAATCGTAAAAAGATTTAAAACGGGTGCCATGTCTTACGGATCTATCAGCCAAGAAGCACATGAAAACCTAGCAATTGCGATGAACCGAATTGGTGGGAAAAGTAATTCTGGTGAAGGAGGAGAAGACAAAAATCGTTTTTCGAAAGAAAAAAATGGCGACTGGAAAAACAGTGCCATCAAGCAAGTCGCTTCGGGAAGATTTGGAGTTACCAGTAACTACCTCACCAATGCCAAAGAGATTCAAATCAAAATGGCACAGGGTGCTAAGCCTGGTGAAGGAGGACAATTGCCTGGTGAAAAAGTGTTGCCGTGGATTGCAGAAGTACGAAATTCTACACCTTATGTAGGATTGATTTCACCACCACCTCATCACGATATCTATTCGATTGAAGATTTAGCTCAGTTAATTTTCGATTTAAAAAACGCGAATAGAGAAGCAAGAATCAATGTAAAATTGGTTTCTAAAGTAGGAGTTGGAACCATTGCTGCCGGAGTTGCAAAAGCAAAAGCAGATGTCATCCTAATCTCTGGTTTTGACGGAGGTACAGGTGCATCACCACTAACTTCCTTAAAACACGCAGGATTGCCATGGGAACTTGGCTTGGCAGAAGCTCAGCAAACGCTCGTAATGAACAATCTGAGAGGTAGAGTTACTTTGGAATGTGATGGTCAGCTAAAAACAGGAAGAGATGTTGCAATCGCAGCTCTATTAGGTGCTGAAGAATTTGGTTTCGCAACAGCTCCTTTGGTAGCATCGGGTTGTATCATGATGAGAGCTTGTCACTTGAACACCTGTCCAGTAGGAATTGCTACACAGGATCCAGAGTTAAGAAAAAATTTCAAAGGAACACCAGAACACGTCATCAACTTCATGTATTTTGTTGCAGAAGAATTGCGTCAGATCATGGCAGACCTTGGATTTAGAACTATCAAAGAAATGGTTGGGCAAACCAACAAGATCAATGCAAACAACGCGATAGATCATTACAAAGCAAAAGGAATTGAAATTGCACCAATTTTACATCAACCAGAATGTGAAGGAAGCACAACACTTTCCAATACAGATAAGCAAAATCACAATTTAGAAAATGTATTAGACATGCAAATTCTAAACGATGCAAAATCTGCAATCATCAACCAAAAAACAGTGAATTTATCCTATCCTATTCAGAATACAGACAGAACCTTGGGTGCTATTGTTAGCAACGAGATTTCTAAATTGTATGGAGAAGACGGATTGCCAGAGGACACTTTAAATTTAAACTTTAAAGGTTCTGCAGGACAAAGTTTTGGAGCCTTTACAACAAAAGGAATTACTTTAAAACTAGATGGAGAAGCCAATGATTATCTTGGAAAAGGGTTGTCTGGAGGAAAAATTATTGTAAAGAAACCCGAAGAAGCAACTTTTATTGCAGAAGATAATGTCATTGTTGGAAATGTTTGTTTTTATGGAGCTATCAAAGGAGAAGCCTATATCAACGGAATAGCGGGAGAACGTTTTGCTGTAAGAAATTCTGGAATTAATGCTGTTGTAGAAGGTGTAGGAGATCATGGTTGTGAATACATGACAGGTGGTAAAGTTGTAGTTCTAGGGAAAACTGGACGAAATTTTGCTGCTGGAATGAGCGGTGGAATTGCCTATGTGTATAACAAAAACGAAGAGTTTTCAAAATACCTTTGCAACCTAGAAATGATCGATTTAGATCAATTGGTTGCCGTAGATTTTGATGAATTGAAAAATGACATCAGCAATCATTTTGAATACACCAAAAGTACTTTGGCAGAGAAACTTCTTCAAAACTGGGAAACAGAGAAATTCAATTTCATCAAAGTATTCCCGAAAGATTATAAGAAAGCGCTCGAAAGAATTGCTTTAGAATCAAGAACTGAAAAATTAACAGCTTAATTAGTAAATATGGGAAAAATAGGAGGATTTAAAGAATTCGAAAGACAGAACGAAACCAATATAGCTGCGAAATCAAGAGTTCAAAACTACAAAGAGTTTACCGTTCCATTACCAGAAGAAGACCTTAAAAAACAAGGATCTCGTTGTATGGATTGTGGAATTCCTTTTTGCCACAGTGGGTGTCCATTAGGGAATTTAATTCCCGACTTTAACGATATGGTTCACAGGGGTGAATGGCAAAAAGCATCTGAAATTTTGCATTCGACCAATAACTTTCCTGAATTCACAGGAAGACTCTGTCCTGCTCCATGTGAGCAAGCTTGTGTCTTGGGAATTATTGACAGTCCAGTAGCAATCGAAGATATTGAAAAAAGTATTGTAGAAAAAGCATTTTCAAACGGTTGGATACAACCTATACTGCCAAAACACAGAACTGGAAAAACAGTGGCTGTGATTGGTTCAGGACCTGCAGGTTTGGCGGCTGCTCAGCAATTAAATAGAGCAGGACATATTGTGACTGTTTTTGAAAGAGATGACGAATTGGGAGGTTTGTTACGTTACGGAATCCCTAATTTTAAATTGGAAAAAGAAATTATTGATCGGAGAATCAAAATCTTAGAAAAAGAAGGAATTATTTTTAAAACCAATGTACATGTTGGTGAAAATTACGACTTGAAAAATCTTGATTATTTTGATGCCATCATGTTGTGTGGAGGAGCTACTAAAAAAAGGGGATTGCCTATCAACGGTGCAGATGCCAAAGGCGTTGTACAAGCAATGGACTTTTTAACGCAACAAACAAAACAACTTTTCAACAAAGAAGTTACGGGTGAAATTCTATCGGCAAAAGATAAAAATGTGATTGTTATTGGAGGTGGAGATACAGGTTCAGACTGTATTGGTACTTCTAACAGACAGGGAGCAAAGTCAGTTACCAACTTCGAAATTATGGAAAAACCACCAGAATTGAGAAGCGAAAAAACCCCTTGGCCTTTTTGGCCATTGCAGTTAAAAACAAGCTCTTCACATGAAGAAGGTTGTGATCGTAATTGGCTCATCAATACCAAAGAATTTATCAAAAACTCAGAAAACGAATTGATCGCAATTAAAACCGTTGAGGTTTCTTGGACTTTTAAACCGGGTGAACGACCAATTTTAAATGAAAAACCCAATTCTGAAAAAATATGGCCTTGTGACTTGGTCTTATTGGCCCTAGGATTTACAGGACCTGAAACATCGTTGAGCGAGCAATTAGGCTTGGAACTCGATGCCAGAAATAATTACAAAGCGACAAAATATCAAACAAATGTACCTCATGTATTTACCGCTGGTGATATGAGAAGAGGGCAATCTTTGATCGTTTGGGCAATTTCTGAAGGAAGAGAAGCTGCTAAAGAAATTGATACGTATTTAAGTTCTGAATCTTTCTTAAGCTCTAAAGGAAATGGAGACTTACTTTCTGCGAATTAACAATCCGGAACACAATCAAAAAAAACCACTCAAGTAGAGTGTTTTTTTTTGTGGGTCATACTGGATTCGAACCAGCGACTTCTACCCTGTCAAGGTAACACTCTGAACCAACTGAGTTAATGACCCATTCCTATAAAAATACAAATATCTCTGTACGCTGCAACTCTTTATTTAATGCAGTTGTTTCATAAAAAACCACAGCAAAACAAGCTGTGGAATTTTTTGTGGAGAAGATGGGATTCGAACCCACGACCTCTTGACTGCCAGTCAAGCACTCTAGCCAACTGAGCTACATCCCCATTTGTACCGAGGCTAAAATAGTAAATAAATGAATAGGTGAAGTTAATTTTTTAAGAGATCATCTGTTTTTTTTGATCTTTTAAAAAAACACCCATATCAATCAAAAAAAAATCCGAGCAAAGCTCGGATTTATAACATACAAAAAGACTGGAAATTCTATCTTTTCTTTATTAATTTGATGGATTACTTAGCATCTCCCAACAAGGCAAAAAACTTGTCTAAATTGGGTAGAATAACTATTCTTGTTCTTCTATTTCTCGCTCTATTTTTTGCAGAAGTATTAGGAACCAAAGGAACTGTAGCTCCTCTACCAGAGGCAATCAACCTACTCCCATCAACACCATACTTTCCTTCTAACAAACGTACAATAGAAGTTGCTCTCTTTACACTTAAATCCCAGTTATCTTGCACAACCGCGTTGTTAATGGTTCTAGAATCGGTATGTCCTTCGATCATCACTTCCATACTCGGTTCTGACTGAATCACACCTGCTAATTTTTTGATCAATGCATACGCACCTCTCTTTACTTGATAACTAGCAGTATTGAACAATAATTTATCCGAAATCGAAATCATCACTACGGTCTGATTGATGTTGATATCAATATCATCCGATGTATTTAAATCAGAATTATCAAACGATTCTTTCAAATTATAAGACACCGCTATATTTAGAGAGTCTTTTAATGTTTTTGCCCCAGACAATAGTGACGGATCTACCTTAGCCAATGTTGCATTCATTTGCGCTCTAGTTTTGGTAGACAGTACTGTGTTTCCAACAAGATCAAATTTTACATCATTGGCATTTTGCAAAGTAACATTGTCACTTTTTAGTGAATTGATTTTGTTATAATAATTTGCAACACGCTCTTCAATTTTTGCGAATTTTGCTTCTAAATCTTCTTTTTCAATTGTAATTTTTTGAAGTGAACCTCGGGTATCATTAAATTGTTGTTCTAATGCTACATATTTTTTTTTGGAAACACATGAGGTAAGTGCTAGCAAAACAATGGCAAAGGGTACTGTAAATTTATTCATATTGGGAGTTTAAAATTAAATTATTAATTGGTTTTTATTGTAACGAGTCTAAACTTTTCTGAATGGTCTCTATTTTGGCTAAAGTATCTGCTTCTTTTTTGCGTTCAATTTCCAAAACAGCTTCGGGGGCGTTGTTTACAAAACGTTCATTCGACAACTTTTTCTGAATTCCAAACAAAAATCCTTCTGCGCGTTTTAATTCTTTCTGCAACTTTTCTTTCTCTTCTTCTACATTGATGTTTTCCATCAAAACAGGG
>Ga0257120_1000866_pt1 | contig 21375 bp, 16 predicted proteins | sample SI106_10metaG_FD_190153 | JGI IMG/M metagenome (GOLD analysis project Ga0257120, IMG submission 190153) | Marine microbial communities from Saanich Inlet, British Columbia, Canada - SI106_10 | ecosystem: Environmental > Aquatic > Marine > Inlet | place: Canada: British Columbia | collected... | reverse complement strand
GTTACAGCCGTGGTCACTGCCATGGCAAGTGCCAAAGCGCAGAAAGTCTATTCAGTAGATGCGGAATATAAGGCGGATGTAAAGGTTTATGTGGTAGACGCAGATTACAAAGCAGATCTATTGGTCTATAAAGTGGATGCAGATTACAAAGCTGGAGACAACGATGGTAAATGGTTTTTTACAGATACTGATTACAAGGCCAAAAAGAAAATATTCTTTGTAGGCGCAGACTACAAAGCGGATCTAAAAATTTACTTCGTAGACTCAGACTCTAAAGCAAAATGGAGAGAAAGTTCTAAAAAGCACTTGGTGTATTAGAGGCAGTGCATAGCATTTTGTATGGGGTATAGTATCAAGCGAAAGGCTATGAAACAAATCCTGACTTAAGCTATAAAACCGTGGTTCTGAAAGGTGCTGCTGGCAACAGCCACCGCAGCGGGACCAACAGCGGAGATACGCTATCGGGTATTTGGTATTTGGTGCGCCTTAACACCAGATGGAGACACAGACATATTAGATATGTGAGGCTATGACACACTCTATTACAGAAGAAAACAGGCCAACAGTGTAATGCTAGAAAGAGTGGTGTATTGGCAGCCAGTACCTTGCAAGAAGAACAAATTCTTGTTTGTAAGCCACACTTGATTTAAGACTATATCTGGTGGTAGGATGATCAAATATGAATCCGCTCCCACTGATATAATCGATGAAGATTTATTTGGAGACCGCACTAAGGATGCCTTCTGAATTTGGATAAATGGAAAGCAGGTTCTTTTTAGAACCAAGCACTGATGCTATCAAATGATACTATCAGGAAACCACTGTATGTGGATAATTCCGAAATCCTAGCATGTTTAATCCTATTTGACACCCTCAAAAAGATAGGCCTTCATGAAACATATAAATCTTTGATTTGCTTATCGAGGATCAAAGTCATGAGCCAATCAACCAAAAATATAGACGAAAGTGGCTGAGGCAGCATCACATAAGTTATAGCGCTTTGACTCTTTATGAATGCTGGTTACTAAACAAAATGGAATCAGACGCTGTTAACCCTTCTTAACTAACATATACCAAAATGAAATTCTTTGAAAAATACTATCCAGTTATTCTGGCCTTTATTAGCTTTTTACTCTCCGTTTCGCTCTGGTTTAGCGGTCAAAAAGAGGAGGGCATATATGTAGGAATATGGGTACCATCCATACTCGGTGCTGGCATTTATTTCAGAATTGTAAATAACCACTAGACATGGACAACACAACACTATTTATTGTCGGATTTTGCATATTTTCTGCTTATATGTTCTTCTTACTAAAAATGATTTGGAATCAAAATAGGATTCAAACCAAAGAAGAAAAAATCACCGAAGAGTCTAGCTAATACAGCGAAGTTTAGCTGAGCGTAACTGGCCTCTTACCCTTCCCTTCGACAGGCTCAGGGCAGGCTGCTCAGAATCTGCGGCAAAGGCATCCCACTACATGTTGCGCCTGTACTGGCCTCCGACCTCAAACAAAGCATTGGTAATCTGACCCAATGAGCAGTACTTACAAACCTCCAACAGCTTCTCGAACATGTTGTCGTTCTGTATCGCTGCCTTTTGCAGGTCTCGCAAAAGCTCAGCTTGCTTGTCCTCATTGCACTCTTGCAATCGGTTCAGCATGCTAATCTGATTTTGCTTCTCTTCTTCGGTAGCTCGAACCACCTCCTTTGGCAATACTGTTGGGCTTCCCTTAGAACTCAAGAAGGTATTCACCCCAATGATGGGGAATTCACCCGTATGCTTCAATGTTTCGTAATACAAGCTTTCTTCTTGAATCTTGCTGCGCTGGTACATGGTTTCCATGGCTCCCAATACGCCACCACGCTCGGTAATGCGATCAAACTCTAACAATACCGCCTCTTCTACCAACTCGGTCAATTCCTCAATGATGAAGGAGCCTTGCAACGGGTTTTCATTCTTCGCCAATCCCAATTCCTTATTGATGATCAACTGAATGGCCATGGCACGTCTTACGCTCTCTTCTGTAGGCGTTGTAATGGCCTCATCGTAAGCGTTGGTATGCAGAGAGTTACAGTTGTCGTAAATCGCGTACAGGGCTTGTAACGTAGTTCTAATGTCATTAAAATCAATCTCTTGAGCGTGCAAGCTTCTACCACTAGTTTGAATGTGGTACTTCAGCATCTGCGCCCTTGGGTTGGCACCGTATTTTTGTTTCAGTGCTTTGGCCCATATCCTCCGAGCTACACGACCGATCACTGCGTATTCAGGATCAATACCGTTGCTAAAGAAGAAACTCAGGTTTGGTCCAAACGCATTGATGTCCATACCACGGCTCAAGTAGTATTCTACATAAGTGAAGCCATTGGCTAGCGTAAATGCCAACTGAGAAATTGGGTTCGCCCCAGCCTCAGCAATGTGGTAACCGCTGATGGATACCGAATAGAAGTTACGCACCGCATGGTTGATGAAGCTCTCTTGCACATCGCCCATCAATCGCAGGGCAAACTCTGTACTGAAGATGCAGGTGTTTTGTGCCTGGTCTTCTTTCAAGATATCGGCCTGCACGGTACCACGCACCACGCTCATCGTTTCTTTCCTGATTTTGCCATACACATCAGCAGGTAAAACCATATCGCCAGTAGCACCCAACAGCATCAATCCCAAGCCATCGTTTCCTTCGGGAATATCGCCTTGGTACTTTGGTCGCTCTAGACCGCGGTCTTCCCACAGCTCTTTCAGCTTCTTCTCAACGTCTTTTTCCAGTCCGTTTTCTTTGATGTATTTCTCACAAGCTTGATCCACTGCAGCGTTCATGAAGAAGCCAAGCAGCATTGGCGCAGGACCATTGATGGTCATGGAAACAGATGTCTTCGGGTCGCTCAAGTCGAAACCTGAATACAGTTTTTTGGCATCATCTAAACAGCATATGCTCACACCCGAGTTGCCTACTTTACCATAGATATCTGGTCGGTGATCGGGATCATTACCGTAAAGCGTAACCGAATCAAAGGCAGTACTCAATCGCTTGGCTGGCATTCCCAAACTCACATAGTGAAACCTGCGGTTGGTGCGCTCTGGACCGCCTTCACCGGCAAACATGCGTGTTGGGTCTTCCCCTTCTCTTTTGAATGGGAACAAACCAGCAGTGTAAGGAAACTGACCTGGTACGTTTTCTTGTAAAGTCCAATTCAAAACATCGCCCCAACTGCGGTACTTCGGTGTAGAAATCTTTGGAATCTGATTGTGACTCAAGGACTCAGAATGCGTGGCAATTTTCAATTCTTTGTCGCGCACTTTGAAAGTGTAAAACTCGTCTTTGTAGCGCTGCATATCCGATCCGAAGGATTGCAGTGTATCCCAGTTATGTGGATTCAAGTCTTTTTTGACTTGCTCAAACTTCTCAACCAAGGCCTTTAGCTCAGTGCTCATTGCCTCAGCATCTTGATTCGGTGCTGGGAGTTGATTTTCACCACCAAAGAGCATGATGGCTTGATTTAAACCATAGAGTTTATCAGCAACATCAGACTGATCAGCCACCTGCTTGTCATAAGCTCGGTTGTTTTCAGCAATCTCGCTCAGGTATCTCGTTCTAGCCGGTGGAATGATGAAAATCTTTTCGCTCATCTCGTCCGTAATCTCGAATGTAGATTTTAGCTCCTCTGCTCCTGCCTTGGCTACCAACAAATCCATGATCTGCTTGTAGAGCGTGTTCATTCCAGGATCGTTGAACTGACTCGCGATGGTTCCAAACACTGGAATCTCCTCATCGGCAGTATCCCACAACTGGTGGTTGCGTTTGTATTGCTTTTTCACATCGCGCACAGCATCTAGAGCGCCACGCTTATCAAATTTATTGACGGCAACGATGTCAGCAAAATCCAACATATCAATCTTCTCTAGCTGCGTAGCGGCGCCAAATTCCGGTGTCATTACGTATAAACTCGCATCACTGTGATCTAATATTTCGGTGTCGCTTTGACCAATACCAGAAGTCTCTAAGATGATTAAATCAAAGTTGGATGCCTTCAAAATATCCAGCGCCTCTTGCACATGCTTACTCAAGGCCAAGTTGCTTTGTCTGGTAGCCAATGAACGCATGTAAACACGGTCGTTTCTGATGGCATTCATTCGGATTCTATCGCCTAATAAGGCTCCGCCAGTTTTCTTTTTGGATGGATCAACGCTAATGATGCCCAATGTTTTATCCTTAAAATCAACCAAAAATCTTCTAACCAACTCATCTACGAGCGAGCTCTTTCCCGATCCGCCAGTTCCCGTAATTCCTAGAATGGGCGTTTTTGAATCCTTGGCTAGTTTGGTGATTTTGGCCATCTCCACCTTAAATCCTTCTGGATTGTTCTCTGCCGCAGATATCAATCGAGCAATTGATCCGCGGTCTTTCGCATTGAGGTGCCCTACCTCTCCGTTTAGGTTCTGACCTGTTGGGAAATCTGCCTTCTCCAACATATCGTTGATCATGCCTTGCAATCCCATGGCTCGTCCATCATCTGGATGGTATATACGCGTGATACCGTATTCCTGCAACTCAGCAATTTCTTCGGGAAGGATGGTTCCACCACCGCCACCAAAAATCTTGATGTGGGAAGCACCTCTCTCCTTTAGCAAATCGTGCATGTACTTGAAATACTCCGTGTGGCCACCTTGGTAGCTCGTCATGGCAATCGCCTGTGCATCTTCCTGTATAGCACAGTTCACCACTTCCTCCACACTGCGGTCGTGACCGAGGTGAATAACCTCAGCACCAGTACTTTGAATGATCCTTCGCATGATGTTGATGGCGGCATCATGTCCGTCAAACAAAGAAGCAGCAGTAACAATTCTGATTTTATTCTTGGGTGTATAAGGAGCAGCGTTTTGCATATCTAGACCTTTTTGAGGGCTGCAAAGATAAAAGATGAGCACGGGTATTTCCTATGCTTTTCAAAACTCTAGTTTCGCAGCCAAATCAAGGATTATGAGGAAAATGAGAATTGCTGGAGCTAACCGTGTAGAATGAAGTATTGAGAATGCCATATATTTCATTCGCATTGTTTCCTGCCTTGTCTTTTATAGTAAAACCTAAGATAGAGTCTTCAATGGTGTTGGTCGCTATATCAATGATGCAGGTATTATCGAAAGTGGCGGTATGGATCTTCTTCCCATCAGCGGTTGGTGCAAACGAAATAAGGTTAACACTATCGGTAAGGTTTACGCCGCTAGAATTGATCACTGAAATGGGAGTCCCATTAACATAAGCGGTTTGAGGCCAAGCCCAAAGCCCCAAGAATGAAAAAGCGAGAGTAAAATAGATTGATTTCATGGTGATTGTTGTTTGAGTCAAAACAAAAAGCTTTCAATACAATGGGTCAAATGCACTATATCCTATATCGATTGAACACTATATCTTAAAAAAGTTAGTTACTAAACACTTATTATCAAATATTTAAGTTGTTTTATATAAAAAAATACATTAAAACTGTGACTTGCATATAACTAGTGAATAAATCTGCCAACTACAACCCGCCAAACAAGAAGCAATCAAAATTATCTGGAGGCTAACAAACCCAACTGTTTATTGGTTTTTTAGGAAGCCGGCTGTGTAAAAACAAACTACTAGATCTTGAATACAGCTGAGAAAGCATCAGGAGCTTGAATCATCAGAATGTTCCTTAGATCAGATGAAAGCAGTTACTGATTATTGAATTACGGCTTAAAAAGCTTGAACTTATTCGTATTGCTTGGCACTGAATAGATGCTTAGTTCATGAACCGTTATTGAATCATTTGAATTGAGCCACGCAAAGGACTTAACCTCATCTCCAACTGAAAGACCCCACTCACTAAAGTAAAACACGTTAAACGCCCTTAAATTGCCTTCAGACAGATTATTACTTTCCATCCTTACTCCTCTCCAACTGGGCGCATTCTCAGAGCTCACATCCATCACAAGATTAGCTTCTGAAGCTTGCCCAGAATATGTGACCATCGAATGCAGGTTGAGCTTATGATTTGGATCATCCACTTCAACTTGGACTGAATAGGAATACGAATCCATTGTGGACAAAACTCGGTCTTCAGACTTGCTAATCAAAAACTTACGCGAATCACAATCCTTACTCAGCAAATAAGCTGCACCTGCGTGGTAGTATTGCACAGAATCGATACAGGGGAAAAAATCCAATACATGAGCAAACAACTCAGGGTCTGATCCAGTATTCATAGCAAAAAACAAGTGAGCCGATTCTAGACTTGCCAAATAATCGTCAAGGGAATTAGAGTCGAGCAAGGGCTGTGCGTATTGAACATCTTGCCATAACACGATAGGTTGATCAAACATCATTTGGGTGAAATCCTCCCGCAACTCAACTAATGCCGGAGTAGTCGATTCTCGAGAACTATTCATCTCCCCCAACCACTTCATAGGCGAGTGATATTCTGACAAGTAATTAACCTCATAATGATTGCGCTCTACCACCAATACATTGATATTGATTGCCATAATTAAAATGACCACACCATCCAGAATCGAGCGCTTATCCGTAATGAAAGAAGCGCAAAAAATCAGGAAAAACGGCATTGAAAAGATCAATACACTTTGATGCAACAGTGGGTTTAGATTGGCAGAGTAAAAGTAACCTACTAAGTAGGGGACAATGGCGCAAATCAGTAAAAAATAGCGACTATAAACATGCCACCACTGCTTCACAGCCAAAACACTACCTATAGAAGCAAGAATCAATAAACCGGGCACCCACCAACTAAACTGAAAAGTATAAGCCACTATCTCCATCCAATAATCGGCTTGCGGAGCTTGCAACCAATTACCAATGCCACCTCTATCCAAATGAAACAATGTCAAACCTAAATGTGGAAGCCAAAGAACAAACGCAGCAACGCCACCAATTGTAATTTTCAGCAACTGACCTCGATTAAAATATGGCAAAAAAGCAATGGAAATAACGATTGCCTGTAGAAGGGTGAAATAATGCACATAGCCAGAAATAGCGCACAATACAGCGTAAGCCGCAACCCAATACCACTGCCTTTTTTCAGCTTGAATGTAGCGCAGCAAAACCCAAGTAAGCGCAAGCACAACCAATAAACCGATGATATATGGCCGCGCCCATTGACTAAAGGTTATCGGGAATTGAAGGGTAGCCATCAAAGCAGCAGCCACGAGCGCCACCGACTCCGAAAACATCCTCTTCCCCACCAAGTAAATCAACCAAACACACCAGATACCACTGATTAAAAAGGGCAGTTTAATCCAAAATGAAAAATAACCGCCAAGCATTGTTTGCAACCAAATAAGCAGCTGCACACCACCAGGGTGGTTGTCCATTTTTATTCCCGTTTCAATGAAATCTGACCAAGTACTGATCTGCGTTCGCAATAGCGCGCTTAACTCATCGTGGGTATATGGAATCTCCCAAAACGCCCAAAACCGCAGCATTGTTGCAACAAACAGAATAAATAAAATGAATCGATTCTTCTTAACCCAAGCCATAGATTTAGGCCTTTTCAGCTTTTACATATACTGACTGGTAATCGTCTTTCCGCTCCGGAAATTCAGGATACTTAGACAATAGCATAGCCTCATCCATGCGAGTCACATTCGCATAACCTGCTTGCTCGAGACACCACTTCAATAATTCAAAATCGAACAGATTGCGATGTTCCAATTGCTGGTGAAAGATGTCATTCAGAAAATGCTGAGACGGCATTCCTGCCATATCCCAATGAGATAATCGCTTCTTGCGATCCTCTATCATATCTACATTCTTTTGATCTACGTATGATTTAGCCACCTTTTCCATATCCGGTGTGGAAATCCAGATTTCCCCGCCCTGCTTAGTCACTCTAAAGCAAGCCTTGAGAAGCGGAAGAAATTCATCCTCGATTGTCAGGTGCTCCACAACATGCTGTGAAACAATCACTTGGAACTGCCCATCTTTAAACGGAAGTTCGCCTGTGGCAAAATCCAAATTGAGATCACTACCAAACATATCTACGTTCAACCAGCCATCGAGATGACGATCACCACAGCCCAGATGGAACTTTGTGTGCTTCGTTTCATATCGTTTTGGAGCCGAAATGCGACATTTCCATCTCTTAAATTCGAACGCAAGCATACGCAACAGCTCGTACTGCCTCATGCTTAGCTTAGATTTCAAATATGATTTCATGGAAAACCGTCCTTGGAAATGAAAAGCAAAAGTAGCTATCCTATGTCCACAGAAAATGTGCGATGTTTGAACCATGAAGTCTTGGCACTACATGATTGTTTTCGCTGTTAGCGCAGCAATGTATGTGAATACACTAGGCCATGGTTATGTGCTTGACGACAAGGCCATCATCACCCAAAACAAGTTCACTCAGCAAGGATTTTCTGGTATTGCAGATCACTTCACACACAGTTATTGGTTTGGCATTAATGGCAAAAATGCAGGAAACTACCGCCCCATAAGTGGAGCAAGCTTTTCGATAGAACACGCCCTGTTTGGCGACAATCCAATGATTGACCACCTTTTAAACATCCTCTTCTTTGGACTCCTGTGCGTAGTACTACTCAGATGGTTGAAAGAAATGCAATTGATGCCGGACCATTGGCTCTATCTTGGAATGTTAGTTTTTGCCGTACACCCCATTCATACAGAGGTTGTTGCCAACATCAAAAGCCGTGATGAAATTTACTGCTTCCTATTTTTTGCATTAAGCGCCTGGAAGTTTTGGCAAGGAATTCAAAGCAAAAAAGTCACTAATCTTTTATTCTCCGCGCTTCTCTACCTGACCGCCTTGCTCTCCAAGGAGACTGCCCTAGCCATGCTGCCCATTTTCCCGATCATGGCTTTTATGCATGACAAATCAATTGTGTCAACTCTAAAAAACTGTCTTAGCCCTGTAGCGGCATCAGCTGTATTTCTAGCCATCTACTTTTCTGTGACCGATTTGCTAGTGGATCAACAATACCACATATTCGACAACTCCTTGGTGCAAGATGCAAATGCAGGAAAATTGCTAGCCACCAAAATCTGGATTATTGGTGAATACATCAAGTTGATGATTGTCCCTTATCCATTGGTTTACGACTATAGCTTCAATACGATCCAATTGGTTGACCTAAGTAATATTCAAGTCATACTAACCATTATTGGAGCGATTACAGTTATTGGTTTTTCAATTAAACTAATTAAAGACTTAAATAATACCAAAACACTGATATTCATTACTTTATTATTATTATTTGTATTGCCATTAATCCCAGTTTCCAACCTCCTATTTCCGATTGGAGCGACCATGGCTGAACGATTTCTATTCATTCCATCCTTGGGATTCATCATGCTTTTCACCTTTGGACTTTTTCATTTGTTTGAAAAAAGTGACATTAAAAACAGTAAGATCTCGCAAGGGATTTTCATCCTGATTGCCATTCCATTAGCATTGACCACCGTAGCTAGAAATAATGCATGGGAAAGTGATGAAACACTCTTTACAAGTGATTTGAGACATTTGTCCAGGAGCGCAAAGGCGAATCACAATTTGGCCAACATCTATAAGGCAAAAGCGGAAGAAGCGAACAACAAAGCCAAACGAGTAACCTACTACGAATCTGCGGTTCGTTTGTTAGAACAAGCAGTGGAGATCTATGAAGTTCAGGAGTTTCATCACGAACTAGGACTTATCTACGGTGAGCTGGGTAAATGGGAAGGGGTTAAGAAGAGTCTAGGTCGTTACGTTGATATGAATCCCTCAGACGCCACCGCTTGGATGCAGATTGGAATTGCGAATGGGATGACTCAGCAAATGGACAATGCGCTATTGGCCTTTGAAAAGGCATATGAGATTAATCCTAATGACCCTGATATCTGTTTGAACCTGGCAAAGACTTATGCCATTAAAAACGATATTCTAAAAGCGAAAGAGATTATTGCCAACTATGAAAAGACTGACCCGAGTAATACCGCAATACAAGCATTGAAAGGACAGCTACCCTAGCCTTTTAGCCTCTAGGTAATTATTACGATCTGGGGCGTTTCTGGATATCATTTCACCGATAAATCCGGCAAGGAATAACTGCACACCAATGACCATTGTGGTTAGAGCAATGTAAAAGAATGGCTGATTTGCAACCAAAGGTGCTTCTACGTGCAAGCTGAGATAATACAATTTGGAAATACCAAGAAAGGCAGCCAAGCCAAATCCAAGCATAAACATCAAGGTTCCCATAAGACCAAACAAATGCATTGGCTTCTTACCAAACTTACTTACGAATGAGATACTCAACAAGTCGAGCGGACCGTTGATGAAACGAATCAAGCCAAATTTTGTGTGACCATACTTACGCTCTTGATGGCGCACTACCTTCTCTCCTATTTTCTTAAATCCAGCCCAATGCGCAATAACAGGAATGTATCGGTGCATTTCGCCATACACCTCAACAGCCTTGACCACATCGTGTTTGTAAGCCTTCAGGCCACAATTAAAGTCATGTAAATGAATTCCACTCATTTTACGAGTGGCCCAATTGTAGATCTTAGTAGGGATAGTCTTAGATAGTGGATCGTATCGTTTTTTCTTCCAGCCAGAAACTAGATCTAGGCCTTCTTCGGTGATCATTCGATATAGCTCTGGAATTTCATCTGGACTATCCTGCAAGTCGGCATCCATGGTTATCACCACATCACCTCGAATCGCTTCAAACCCAACATTGAGAGCACCAGACTTACCAAAATTCCTTCTGAACTTAATTGCCTTGACATTTGGATCTTGGCTGTTTAGGTCCTCAATTACTTTCCAGGAATCATCTGTGCTACCATCATCGATAAACCAAATTTCATAGGTGAAATTGTTTTCGTCCATGACCTTTTTAATCCAAGCATGCAATTCTGGAAGAGATTCCTCCTCATTGAGCAATGGTATTACTACAGATATGTTTGGGTTATTCGTCAATGTTGTCAAATATGGGTGGTTTTTTTCGAAGTACGATTGCCATCACTACTCCCGCCAACAAGGCTGTCATACTTTTTGACTGAGCATCACTAAGCGCAACAGTAGCTGCGTCCATACTTTCATATTGCTCAATCATTTTCTTGTATTCGTCTTTCCCGATCATACCGACCATTGTGTCTTTATACTCACCAATAGACGTGAGACTATCTGTGACTATGAGCTGCACATACCCCGCATCGAGAAAAGCACCATGCAGGTAAACCAGCATTCCATTTAAGGATGCATAAATGAATGAGAACACAAAAGCCGCTGGAAGTAATTGTGAAAAGACTGCAAATCCTTCAAGTTCTGTATCCCGGTAATGCCTCATTGCCCAATAAAGCAGAGCTAAAACTCCAATGAGGGTTAAAAACTTAATCGGTCCAATTGGATTAATGGACAGTCCATAATAGAACACCAAAAACATGAAATAGCTGAATAGTCCAGCTATGCTGCCCGCATTTAGTATGGTTTTGTACTTCATCATATTCGAGGTTACAAATGTAGTTATTCAAAAAGCTGAATCTCCTGTTGCAAGGCTCAATACCAATTTTACCTTTGCGCCCCTAAGGGCAAGTCTTATACGACCAGCTCCTGGTGAACTCCCCCAGGTCAGGAATGAAGCAAGGGTAGCCGGTTGTAGCGGTGCGATGTAAGTAGCTTGCCCTTTTTTTTACGCCTTGTTTTCTGGGATTTAATAAACCCGAAGAAGGAGATAAACATTCGCTGTTTATTGAGTGTCCGGCTGTTGATAAGACTATCCGACACCTCATAATCACCATCTTTTGAGGTCTAAATTGGAACCATGGTTAGTCAGGCGATTATTGTTTTAGCTGTTTTAATTAGTTCAGCATCTGCTTTAGCTCAGCAGAAGGGGATTATTTTCAACAAAACGGAGCATGATTTTGGAGATATCGCACCGAGCAGCATCCCATTTGAACAAGACTTTCTTTTTCGAAACACCACCAACAAAACGGTCACTATACTTACAGTAAGGTCAATAAGTCCAGCAATTTCATTCATACATACCCGCTCTGAGATTCTTGATACCGAATATGGATCGGTAAAGACCAAGCTCAAAACCGAAGGACTTAATGGCCTATTTCATGATGAAATCTACGTGACATTCAAAGTTGGGGATGATGTGAAAAGTGAAGTCATCTATCTAAGAGCACAAATAAGTGCGAATGGTAAAAAAGAAAATGGACGCGCTTTTCAGGACAGCGAAGTAGCCGTAAGTGTGGAAGTCTCACCTGAGTATATTGAGACAATGGAAGGCTTTACCGGAAACGATCGATTAACCCAGGCCGAGGCTGAGATTCTGTTTTTGAAAAAACAGGTTTCCATGAAATCTGAATTGATTGCAAAGTTAAGTTCAGACATTCGGGACAAACAAAGTCAAGAAACAGAGAACATCCAGCGTTTAGTAACGCTTGAAAACACACTCCAATCGACTAATACCAGTCTAAGCCCCGAGGTGCTAGAGCAGATTAACCAGCTAGGAACTCGGCTTAACGAATTGCAGGCATAGGGTCAAAGAATACAAGGTGAAATTGCCAAGCAAGAATCGGAGTATGCTCAAATGAAACGCGAATCTGACTCGGCCCGAGCCCATGCTCAAGATCTGAGTCAACAGCTTAGCGAGCAATTCAAGGTTCAAGCAGACGCAATGAATTTGGCCAATCGACTAGCGAGGGATCTCAAAAAGAAAGAGCAGCTTGAGAAAAAGCAACAGGCACAAATAGATTCATTAGAAAACCAAATAGCTTCAAGCTCCAGCCAAGCTGCCAGTGATGAAATTCATAAGCTGAGACAATCTCTAGCAGTAAAACTGAAAGAACAAAAACTGCAACGAGACCAAGCCAAATTCCAGGATGAGAAAATTGAACGGCTAAATGAATCCAAAGAATTGCTTGCCCTCAAAACAGATTCGCTTGAAAAGAACCTTGCGAATAGAAGTGAAGAAAATGCAGTGCTTACTAAAAAGCTCAATGAATCGGCATCGAGGATTGATAAGTACGAGGGGGAAATCGATAGTCTCAATAATATATCCAACTCAGATAAATCAGATCCAATTCAAATGGCCGAGTTGGAAAATCTAAAAAACCAGTTGACTGATTTAGCAAAACGTGATCAAGAATTGAAATATTCCGTTCAATCCAAGGATAATGAGATAGCCAATCTGTAGCAGGAGAAAGCTAAGACTAAAAAAAACCTATTGGCGCTAGAGACCGCAACCAATAGGCAATTAGATGAGGCTCATGAATTAATGTATCGCGTATCTTGGCTGAGCGAAAAGGAAGAACATGCTCAGAATGAAATCTCTCAACTGCAAGATGAGCTAGAGTCCAGTAAATAACGAGAAAACGTAGCTCGTACTTCTGGAAAAACATTGAAACGAGAAATCGCTGGAAAAGAGCAGGGTATTAAGGAGATAAATGATTCCTTAGCATCGCGTGAAAAGGAATTAAGTGCTTTGAAATCTGAACAAGGAGAACTCACCTCACGATTAAAAAATGCTGAGATGAGCAATGAATTGGCTTTTAATGAAATTAAATCTGAGGCAATGAATATTCAAAGGGAAAGAGATTCACTGCTTAGTGGTTAAAGAGTTTAATGCGAAGAATAAACTTTTAACAACTGATCTGCAGATAGCCGAAAGCCAAAGGAAGCAAGCCGAAATGGTAATTGCAGAATTGGATGTAAATGGAAGCTCCACAGTGCATTTTGAAATAAGTGTCCTTCGAGAAAAGAAAGCGCTTGAGGTGTTACCAACTAAACTAGGCTCAGAAATCAGTATTTACCGCACTGAAAATCGATTTGAATATACCATTGGCCATTTCGGTACAATGAAAGCGGCTCTAAATAAAGCCGAGGAAATAAAAGGTTTGGGCTATAATCGTGCTTATGTAATCGCATTTAAAAATGGGGAGAAAATAAGCATAGAGCGAGCACTTGAAACTGCTGAACGCTAATCATCTGATCGATTTTATTGGACACATTCCACTTTCAAACATGCCTTAGACTGGTACATTTGACTCAAATTATTCGAGATGGAATACAGAAGACTAGGTAAGGCTGGGGTTCAAGTAAGCGCATTATCCTTTGGTTCATGGGTGACATTTGGCAATCAAGTTGATAAGAAGATAGCGCAGCAATGCATGGAATATGCCTACGAGAAAGGTGTGAATTTCTTTGACAATGCCGAGGTTTATGCAAAGGGTCAATCTGAAATTGTAATGGGGGAAATCTTGAAAAACACAGGTTGGAACCGAGATACGTACTTAGTTTCGTCTAAAGTGTTTTGGGGAGGTGAACTTCCCAACCAAAGGGGGCTCAGCCGAAAGCACGTAGCCGAAGCCTGTCATGCAGCACTCAGAAGGCTTCAGGTAGACTACCTCGATTTCTATTTCTGCCATCGGCCCGACAAAAACACACCGATGGAAGAAACGGTTTGGGCCATGCATAACTTAATTGAGCAAGGAAAGGTGTTGTATTGGGGAACCAGTGAATGGAGTGCCCAAGAGGTGCAAGAAGCCATTATGATTGCTAGAATGAATCATTTAATTCCCCCTACTATGGAACAGCCACAATACAATATGTTGGTGCGTAGAAAAGTTGAGGCTGAATTCAATAAACTGTTTACGGATTATGGCTATGGCACCACTATTTGGTCTCCATTAGCCAGCGGCCTTTTAACAGGAAAGTATAACAAGGGTATTCCAAAAGGCTCGCGATTGATGATGGCCGACCTACAATGGATACGCGAAAAAATGTTGGTTGATGAGAATATCAATAAAGTTGTAGCTCTTGAAAAAATTGCGGCTGATTTGGATATGTCTATGGCCAATATGGCTTTAGCATGGTGCCTAAAAAATCCTCATGTAAGCACTGTTATTACTGGTGCTACCAAACTTTCTCAATTGGAACAGAACCTTCAGGCAGTTGACGCTGTTTCTAAACTTACCAATGAAGTAATGGAGCGAATCGAAGAAATATTGGATAATAAACCAAACCTACCTAGTTATTGATAAGGCTGCGGCTGCTGATAGTATTCACCAGCATTTGCTTCAATCTGCAAGCTCAAATGACTCAAACCCTACGCGGGCGAGTAATTGATACTGATTCACGGCAGCCACTTATCGGAGCAAATATTATTCTACTTAGCTCAGAGCTATTTAAGGGAACGACAGCCGACATAGATGGCTACTTTGCCATTGAGGAGATACCAATCGGTCGACACACTGTTAAGATTAGCTATCTGGGCTATTCTGATGTCGTTTTGAATAGTATTGAGCTGAATTCGTCCCGTGAATCTGTCTTAGAGATTGGTATGCAAGAATCTGCCATCCTCGCTGAAGAAGTGGTGATTACCGCTGAAAGGGATAAAACTGAGACCATCAACCAAATGGCCACCGTAAGCGCCCGAACATTTAGCGTTGAGGAATCTCAGCGATATGCGGGAAGCTTAAACGATGTTAGTCGCATGGCCCAAAACTTTGCAGGGGTCGGCATTGTAAACGATCAAAGAAACGATTTGATAATCAGGGGGAATTCTTCTTTTGGTGTGTTGTATCGACTGGAAGGGATAGACATTCCAAACCCGAATCACTTTTCCTTCCAAGGCTCAACTGGCGGTCCTATCTCCATTTTAAACAACAATGTGCTTAGTAATTCAGATTTCTTTACTGGAGCTTTTCCAGCAGAGTATGGTAATGCGTATGCAGGTGCATTTGACTTACACCTAAGAAAGGGGAACGATCAAAAACATGAATTTTTAGGTCAAATTGGGTTTAATGGAGCGGAATTGATGGCCGAAGGCCCACTTTCTAAGAAGCATCGGGCAAGCTACTTGGTCAATTATCGCTACTCCACCTTGGAAGCATTTAAACTGATGGGGATAAGTTTTGGCACCACTGCAGTGCCAGATTACCAAGATGGGAATTTCCACATTAACATTCCAGACAAGCATGGCAAGTGGGACATTTTTGGGCTAGCGGGGATTAGCAATATTGCTTTTCTGGATGAAGAGCGAGATCCTGATGATACCTTCTTCGATGATCAAGGTGAAGACTTATACTATGGAACAAGCATGGCCGCAATAGGCGCCAGTCGCACGCAATTAATCGGCACTAAATCCTATATTAAAGCAACCGTTAGCTGGAGTTACAATGGTCGTTCGATTGTAAACGACACACTTGGTAGCGGCAATCAAGAAGCATATAATGTTTATCGAAACAATTCAATAGAAGGTAAATACTCTTTGATGGCATTCTATAATCGCAAGTTAAATAGCCGTCACACCACTAAAATTGGTTCTTTCAATGATTTACTCTACTTCAATATGGACGAGCGGTTCTGGATTGCAGAAGATGCAGAGTACTTTGTTCGCAGCGATTTTAAAGGAACTACATGTCTAATCCAACCATTTGTTCAGCATCAATACAGGCCAAGTGAACGTTGGACAATAAATGCTGGAATACATGTTTTGCATTTCGTTTTGAATTCCGCAACTACCCTCGAGCCAAGGTTAGGAGTTAAGTGGAAAGCAGCACCACGTCTTACAATTGGGACTGCATATGGAAGACACTCTCAGTTACCACCTTTGCTGCTATATTTCAGAAAGGCGGAATTGCCAAGTGGAGAAACCTTTATACCAAACCGAGAACTCACTCCAATACTGAGCGACCATTTTGTTCTTAGCGCGGACTATTTGATAAGCGAAAACACTCATATAAAGGCCGAAGTCTATTATCAAAGTTTGAGCAATGTCCCCATCGATACAGGAAACACAACCTACTCTATTTTAAACCAAGGGGCCAATTTTGATTTTACTTACCCCGAGCAAATGGTAAATGAAGAAACCGGCTACAACTTCGGGGTAGAGCTAACTTTAGAACGATTTTTGAATAAAGGGATTTACTATCTGCTTACTGCTAGCCTCTTTGAAAGCAAATATGTGGCTCAAAATGGAAAAGAATACAATACCGCCTTCAATGGGAATCAAGCGTATTCTTTTCTAATCGGTAAGGAGTGGAACTTAACTAAAAAAGAGGAGGCGCGAAACAAACTAAAGCTATCCATAGATGCTCGACTAGCCTACGCTGGTGGACTTCGCTATACTCCTTTAGACCAACAAGCATCCACCGACTTGAATGCTCCTGTATATGATTACAGCCAACATTTCGATCAAAAATATCCCGATTATTTCCGTCCAGACATTCGCTTTGCTTTAAAACTAAATGGCAAAAAGACTACCCAAGAATGGGCAGTGGACCTTCAAAATATTATCAATCGAAAAAACATCTTTTCCAGAGAGTATTCACCAACTTCAAATCAGCTCGAAGACCGATATCAATTGGGTTTTTTACCCGTGGTATTGTATCGCATCTATTTCTAAAACCTCCCGAGTAATCCATGTTCCACTTATCGCGCACCTCGAGCTACTTCATCTGCCAATTTACAATCTCTAGAGCTTAAGTTTGTCGGTTTTTGATCCAGACATAAAATTCATGCCCGTATATCAACTTAACGAAACTATTTCACTGCCCCTTCCCGATCTCGCAGAATCGGATGGTCTGCTTGCCGTTGGCGGTGATTTAAGCACGGAGCGGCTCATATTGGCATACGAAAACGGGATTTTTCCTTGGTATAATTCGGATCAACCCATTTTATGGTGGAGTCCACCGAAGAGAATGATTCTTTATCCGAATGAACTGAAAGTGAGTAAATCACTCAAGAAATCAATAGAAAAAGGCGGATTCGAGTTGCGCATTGATGAGAACTTTACGCAGGTTATGCAATGCTGTGGCAGAACCAAACGCAAAGGACAAGATGGTACTTGGATAACGAAAGACATGATTGATGCGTATGAACATTTGCATCAAATGGGGTTTGCTCACAGCTTCGAAATATGGAAGAATAATGAACTCGTTGGCGGATTGTATGGCATTTCTTTAGGTCGCGCCTTTTTTGGTGAATCAATGTTTAGTAGCGTAACCGATGCATCTAAAGCAGCATTATATCACCTGCATAAATTTGCAATCTCACATCAGTTCAAATACATTGATTGTCAACTACACACTTCTCATTTAGAAAGCTTGGGAGCGCGTGAAATTCAAAGAGAACAATACCTCACAGAACTGGCTGAGGCTCTCGCATATCCTTATTTAAAAGGTTCATGGACGATAGAAGATTAATACCGCAACCATTTCAAGATAACCTCAAAGCACATTTCAAGAATGAAGTTGTACAAAAGGTGCTGGATGGGTTGAGAAAGTCTTCATCGATATCTATTAGAAACAATCCAAATAAATCAGAATCCAACCACCTGCCTGGTGATGCCGTTCCATGGTGTGCTCATGGAGTTTTACTGAACGAACGTCCATCTTTTGCGAAAGACCCACTCTTTCATGCCGGCTGTTACTATGTCCAAGATTCGTCAAGCATGATATTGGAGCATGTATTGAAACAATTAACCTTTAACGAAGAAGATGGGTTACTTGGACTAGACATGTGCGCTGCACCCGGAGGAAAATCGCTTATTACTTCTGATTTTATTGGCGATAACGGGCTGTTAATTTCAAATGAAATTGATGGAAAAAGAAATTCCATACTACGCGAAAATGTATTGAAATGGGGAGCGTCAAATGTTCTAATAACACAATTGAGCTCAGCAAAATTCTCGGAAACCAGCAGTATTTTTGACTTGGTCGTTTTAGATGCTCCATGCTCGGGAGAAGGAATGTTTCGAAAAGACTCATTTGCAATAGATCAGTGGTCAGATTCACTGATTAGCCAGTGTCGGAAAACACAAACGTCTTTATTAAAAGAACTTGACCCTACAATAAAGACTGGGGGGTATTTGATCTACTCGACATGCACCATGAATTCTTGTGAAAATGAAGATCAAATCACTAGTCTATTAACTAGCGGATATGAGCTCGTGGACATGAAAATGCAGGCCTTCCATGAATATCTCGTACCAGCTATTGTAGATGAGAAAACACTCGGTTATTATCTATTACCAGGCATTTCAACTGGGGAAGGACTTTTCATTTGCGCTCTAAAAAAAGTGGCAGAATCTACTCGCGATTATCTGCCTGTGATAGAGTTGAAAGGTTTATCAGAAGAAATTGAATCTTTCACCCATCCTTTGTCCTTTACACATCAATGGCAACCTGATCAAATTGTATTTGTATTGAACGATCCAAAAGAAGTTTCTGATAGAATTCCTTTATCCTGGAGGATGAAATCGATAGGACTGCCTGTTGCCGAGCAAAAAGGAAAGCTACTCCTGCCCTATCATGGTTTGGCAATGCATCCTGATTCAACACCAAATGTTGATTTGAATCTAAAAGAGGCATTGAATTATTTAAGAAAAGAACGTATTTCTGCGGTCGCAAAGAGCAGCGATTCTTGGCAGAAAGTTGGACATAAAGGACACTGTTTAGGTTGGGTTAAACAGGTTCCTGGTCGTTGGAACAATTATTACCCATCGTATTATAGATTAAGAACATAGTTATGGCAGAGGTTACAATCATCATGGACGGAAAGGAACGCACGATTACTGTCGATTCTAAGGACAAAATTCTAGATGCTGCGTTGAAGGCTGGTCTAGACGCGCCCTATTCTTGTAGAAGTGCGATTTGCTCAACTTGCATGGCAAAACTCGAAGAAGGAAATGTGGAAATGGAAATGAACCACGTGCTAACTGACGGTGAATTAGAAGAGGGATACATCGTTACTTGTCAGTCAAGGCCTACAACGGACAAGGTTGTCATCAATTATGATGTCTAGTCACTGACCAATAGGAGCTAGCAATCCATCATGAGTTGAAAGCTCGGCTCTAATAGATCCCACTCGTATTTCTGATTCTACATAAATGGGAATCACATTGCTGTCTTTGGTCACAAAGACCTTCATTTTCTCACCAGATTTGAAAAGTGTTCCTTCTACTAAAAGAGGACTGAATACATAACATTCAACTTCACCAAACTCACTATGATCGTAAGTTTCGGTGCCTAGAAACCTTATAAAAAGTGGGTGCGTTTCTCTGTCGATAAACATATTTATTGGAATTTTATCTCCAATCTCATAGCTGGCAAAGTCCAAATTTCTCGCATGATAAATCATGGATAATACATCAAAGCTTTGTGGTTCTAAAGAGGAAGTATCAATCTTCAGATCTTGTTCTTTAACTTTCAAAACAGAAAAAATTCTCTCCTTGGCATAATCGAACAAACAATCTTCTACGAAGTAGAAATTACCTTCGCTTACGTCTCGTTTAAATCGGTAGGGTATCAGCCCATTCACGTCAGCAAATGACTCATATGTATCGCGTACCTTATAAAACCAGTCATAACGCTTGTGTGTTTTACCAGCTCCAGTAAACTTGAAACAATCCTTGTCTTTGAATTTCTCTTCTTCTACAGAAAATGTAACATCTCCAGCAGCGACCCAAACACCCCATAGGTGATAGTATACTCCGTAATGCAGTTTTTCACCGGCCTTAAACTTATTGGGTTGTGCTTGCGCATTTTGTGCACAAACAAATAGAAGCGACACTATAATGGGGACCAAAAACCTTCGCATAATCATTTGAGACCAATTTCACTTAAGTAATCTGTTTCAATGATATCTATAGCCTTTAGCACACCTTTATCTTTTGATTGAACATAATAATACTGCTCAGAATAGCCGTACCCAAACCTCGCCACCAATCCTTGCATTGAATTTTTCAGATCTGAACTTATCGATATATAATCTTCGACTGAGTATTCTAAACCACGATTCCTGAGCATGGTATCTAGGCCAGAGAGATCTTCATCTGAGAACTCAAATTTTTCAGAGTAATCCCGAATAGTTGGGAATTTGGATTGCATTAAATCACTTTTATTTCTCTCATAGTTTAAAGCATAGAGATAATGCAGATTAGTTCGATTCAGTTGCCCCCAAATTGGATTTCGCTTCCCTGTATCAGCTGCAATGAAGACATCGGGAACGATTCCACCTCCGCCATATACTTTTCGCCTTAATGGCGTATAGTACAACATGTTAGTGTCTATTTGCATTGAATCCTGAGAGTAATACTCGCCATGTTTTTTCCTTTCCGCTAAATCCTTTCTATAAGCATCGACACCATCGGCATATGATCGCTGGATACTCCTGCCTGTTGGCGTATAATATCTTGATATAGTAAGTCTCATCGCAGAACCATCTTCGTATTCAATTGTGCGCTGAACAAGTCCCTTACCGTATGATCTTCGACCTACGATAAGACCTCGATCCCAATCTTGAATAGCGCCAGCAACAATTTCACTTGCAGAGGCTGACTTTTCATCTATGAGCACAACCAAGTCACCTGCAATAAATCGACCTCCACTT
>Ga0257120_1000865_pt1 | contig 21379 bp, 10 predicted proteins | sample SI106_10metaG_FD_190153 | JGI IMG/M metagenome (GOLD analysis project Ga0257120, IMG submission 190153) | Marine microbial communities from Saanich Inlet, British Columbia, Canada - SI106_10 | ecosystem: Environmental > Aquatic > Marine > Inlet | place: Canada: British Columbia | collected... | reverse complement strand
TGGATGAATGATTATGGAATTGATGGTGTTTTCTTTCAACAATTTGCGTCCAATTTAAAGTCTAATAACCCAAAAGGTAGGGCCAATGCTCTTGTTGTATTTGACAATATTATAGCTGGAGCAAAAGAAAATAACAATAGATTAGTTAGTATTATGTATGATTTATCTGGATCCAATACAACAGGAACCATGGTAAATGATATAATACAACATTGGCAAGAAATGGCTATCAAACACGGGGTTAATGAGAACACAAAAGAGTATGTATTAACATATCAACAAAAACCTGTGGTAGCAATCTGGGGTGTTGGTTTCAATAGAACGGATAATTACGATTTAGACGATATAGAAGAATTGATCAACTATTTTAAAAACGATGGTTGTGCAGTTTTATTAGGCGTTCCAAGAAGCTGGAGAACTCCAGGGCAAGGAGATGCTGTTAATGACCCTCAGCTACTTAATGTCATAAAATCAGCAGATATTGTTCATCCTTGGACGCCTGGAAGGTATAATAATATCAGTGGTATTGATAGTCATCGAAGTATTATAATTGCGGATAAAGCGTGGTGTGATGACGAAAACCTTTTATATATGCCTGTTGTTTTTCCTGGTTTTAGTTGGCAAAACTTAAAAAAAAGCCAAGAGCAAAGTTCTGATCTTAACAGCATACCAAGATTAAAAGGAAATTTTCTGTGGCGTCAATTTTATAATGCTATAGATGCTGGTTCACAAACAATTTATGTGGCAATGTTTGATGAAATAGACGAAGGAACCTGTATCTTTAAAGTAGATCATAATCCACCTTCATCAGCAGAAAGTCAATTTACAAATTATGAAGGCTTACCAAATGACTATTATTTATGGCTTACAGGTAAAGCAAGCGAAGCTTTAAGAGGTGAAATTACTCTAACATCAGCACAACCGGCATATCCTAATTTACCAGATATAACAAATTATTATGTGGAAGAATTTGGAGATGACACCAATACAGGAACAAGTCCAGGAACGGCCGTTTCAACTGTTCAAAAAGCTTACAATCTTGCAAAAGAAGGAAGTACAATTAATATTTCTGGTGCTGTAATACAGAATTCTAAAATTTCAGTTCAAAAAAGCATGAATTTTATGGGCATAGATAATGCCACAATTTTACCAGACGCAAATAAACAAGGCACAGACCGTTTATTTCATATTAGCAAACCAAATCTTAATGTTCATTTTTCGGATATTACTTTTAAGGGTAATAAAGAGTCATCAATTAATGGTGGAGCAATTAATATGAATGCGGACTCTAATTTAACTTTTGTCAACAGTATTTTTGATGATAATTCAACAGGAGGTATTGATAAATCTGGAGGAGGCTTATTTTTTAGTGAAGGAAATGTAACCATCACAAACTCAATTTTTAAAAATAATTTAGCGAGAGGAAATGGGGGGGCAATTAGCGGTTCTGGAGATGGAACTTTAACTATAACTGGCTCGCTATTCTTAAATAATACAGCGGCAAATATTAATCTAACTTTTGGAAATGGTGATAGAGCCAATGGGGGTGCAATTAATGTTTTTGGAGATGGTAGAAAAGTACTAATGTCTAAAAATACATTTTATAATAACGAAGCAACGTTTCAAGGTGGGGGTATCTATTTTGGAGGTTCAAATGCTAGTAGTAATCTAGAAAACATAACTGTTTTCGGAAATAAAGTTAACTTAACTTCTGCTGAAAAAGGCAAAGGTGGTGGAATTAGAATTGAAGGTAATAAAGTTTTTGTAATCAAAAATTCTTTAATTTACGGGAATCTTTTAGGAAATACAATAAACCCACAATCTGATATAAATATTGGCTCAGAGGTCCAATTAAACTTTATAAATTCATTGTCTGGTATTTCTGACGGTTTCGAATCAGATGATACGTATGACTCTTCTAAAATAGATGCAATTTTAGCCTCTTCTAATTTACGTTTTAATGAAACCTCTGGAAAAGTAGAATATGATGAAGCACCAAATGGAGATGACACCCCTGTAGATTTTGGAACTGATGGAAATGATGCTGGTGCTTGGAACTCAATGTTTGTCTTGTCACTTAACGAAAGTGAAGTTTCAGATGAGAAATTTAGCATTTATTATAATAAAACTATTAAAAATATACAGATAATAACATCATTCAATTCATTGATGAAGGTTACAATTTACAATATAAATGGAAGTCAAGTAGTACTCAAAAACCAAATGGATTCAAAAGATAAAATTGATATTTCATCTTTTGAAAGTGGAGTTTATATTCTAAAAGCGAATATCGAAGGAAAGTATTTTTTAAGAAAGTTTATTCTTTACTAATAATAAAAAAGGTAGTTATGTTTAAAAAAAGTAGTGTTGTTTATTTATTTTTATTTTTAAGTATAGTTTTTAATGCACAAGAAACTATAAAAGTTGAGGGTTTAATTGTTGACAAAGAAAAATATTCAATACCCTATGCTGCAGTTAGTGTTTTATCAAAATCGATTGGAACCGCAAGTAATGACGATGGTGGTTTTGTTTTAAAACTAACTCAAGAAAATCTTAATGATACGATCACAGTTTCTACAATGGGTTTTAAAACTTTTAAGATTAAAGTTCAAGATTTTATAAAGTTAGAAGATAAAATAATTACGCTTGTTGAAGATGTTGTTTCCTTAGATGAAATTACTTTAGTTAATTATAATTCCTTTGTAAAATATGCGCTTAAAAACTTAAAAAACACAACTCAAACAAAAGGACATCAACTCAATATTTTATATAGAAGATTTTCGAATGAAAATGGTCTTTCAAGGTTTTTAGTAGAGCATTACCTAAAAGTATATGATAGAGGCCCTGCCTCTGAAAAATTTGATCAAATAGAAGTTGTAGAATCAAGAAAGTCAAATGACTATCGATTTGTAAAAAAGAAACAAATATTTCATGCTGCGGTAATGATTGCAAAACAAAATCCTTTAAGAAAAAAAATTTATAGAAATGATTACAAATGGAAAGTTATAGATGACACTTCTTATGATGGTGAAGAGGTTATTGTTGTGGAAGGCAAAGAAAAAGAGAATCCAAAAAGATGGATAAAATTATACATTGGTGTTGACACAAAAGGAATCTATAAATTAGAAAATTCCATGCACAATGCTGTTTATATATACAAAAAGAATAAAGAAGGAAAATTGGTACTGAGTTATCATAATAGAGAATATGTTTTTTATGAAAAAGTGACTCCACTCATGAAAAAACTCTTAAAATTGAATAGTAATAAGATGAAATTATCATATAGACATGAAGCAATAGTATTAGGTGTTGTAACGAATAGAAAAAAAATAAGAGTTAGTGATAATCTCATTAAAAGAAAGGATATTGGTGATTATAACATTAAGTACAATTCAGATTTTTGGAAAAACATTAATCTACCACCCGATTCTAAATTTTATAAACGAAGTGCGAAACAACTTGAAAAATTATTTGACATTCCATTAGAGAACCAATTCAAACTAATAAAGAATTAAAAACACAATTTAAGTTGCTTTATTATTTTCTGCGAATTTCTTAAAAATTTTTATTTTTTTTGAGTTTATAGCTAATAGTTAAGAAAATATTAATCCTTAATTAATAATATGTAGTTCTTTTGTTTAAATAAATCAATATTTATATTACTGTAATAAGTTAAATCTATCGAAATTAAAAGTATGGAGAAATTAAAACTAAGTTTAATACTTCTTTTTTTTCCTTTGATTATTTTTTCTCAAAAAAATATCATTAAAGGGAAAATAACGGATAAGACAGGAGAACCTCTTTTAGGGGTATCTATTCTACTAAAAGGTAGCCAGATAGGGACCACTTCAAGCTTAGATGGTAATTATAGTATTAATACAAAAGACAAGACTGAAGGAGTATTGATTTTTAACTATTTAGGATTTGCAGTTAAAAATGTCAACTTTACAAAAAACACAAAAGATCTTACTATAGTATTAATAGAATCTGCAGAACAATTGGAAGAAATAGTAGTAACAGCTCTTGGTATTAATAGAGATAAAAAATCATTGTCCTACTCTACCCAAGGAGTTAATACGGAAGATTTGACAGAGGCTAGGTCTTCTAATTTCTTAAATGCTTTATCAGGGAAAGCAGCTGGTGTGCAAATCACAAATTCATCTACTCCAACAGGTTCAACGAGAGTAATTATTAGAGGCTTAACTTCCATAACAGGTAACAATCAGCCTTTATACATTTTAGACGGTGTTCCTTTAGATAGTTCATCAGGTGATACAGGTGTTTCTGTTTGGAATGGAGGAGATGATCTTGACTTAGGAAGCCCAATATCTGGTATTAATCCAGATGATATTGATTCTATTCAAATTTTAAAAGGTGCAAACGCATCCGCGTTATATGGCTCAAGAGCTTCTAATGGTGTAGTAATCATTACAACTAAAAAAGCTAAAAAGGGTACTAGTAAAATAAATATAAATATCAATTCTAACACATCTATCGTCTCAAACAGAGAATATCCAAATTATCAATATTCTTATGGTGCAGGTAATGATGGACGATTAGTACAAAATACGGGACAACTAGATCCCACAAATGGATTGCCAATGGTTGGATCTTACAATAGAGCTTATGGAGCTCCTTTTTTAGGGCAACAAGTACTAGATTATAATGGTACTATTGGTACTTATACTCCAGATATAAATAATGTTAAAGATTTATATAGAATTGGTATTGTAACTACCAATACTTTTGCAATTAGTAGAGCAACAGATAAAAGTACAATAAGATTTTCATATGGTAAGACACTTGGAGATCATGTAATTAAAAGAATGGAAGAAATTAACAGAGATAATATTGCACTGCGCATGTCACAAGATATTACTGATAATTTAAAGGCTAATGTTAGTTTTATATACACGCATCAAAAAGTAAACAACAGAATGTATCAAAATGGGAGTAATAGAAACCCAGCCAGTAACTACATGTATATGTTACCTAATATGTCTCAATCTAATTTACTTCCTTATAAAAATGAGAATAATGAAGCTTTCCAATATGAAGGAGATTTTAATAACCCTTATTGGAATATATTTGAAAATAGTAATCAAGATGTTACCAATAGAGTTGTAGCTAATATTACTTTAAATTGGACAATATTAAAAGGGCTAAAACTTAAAACTAGAATTAATGGTGCAATAAATAATGTAGATAGACAAGAGTTCAATAACAAAGGAGCTGATTATGACCCCAATGGTTTATATAGAGAAGTAAATACTTCAAGAGAAAATTGGAATTATGAAGCAATCTTAAATTATACAAAGAAATTTAACGATTTGTCATTAGTTTCTTTAATAGGTGTTAATCGATTTGATGTAAGAACAGACGGAAATAGATTAACTGCTATTTCTTTATTTGAGAGAGATATCATGAGTTTATCAAATGGTGATGAATTTGCTCCTGAAATTTTTATTAATAATAATAAAAGAATAAACTCAGTATATGGTTCCCTTTCTTTAGGATACCAGAAAACCTATTTTTTAGATGTTACAGCCAGAAATGATTGGGCCTCAACTTTACCAGCAAATAACAATTCTTACTTCTATCCTTCCGTAGGTGGTACAATATTATTTTCAGAATTTATTCCTATAAATGATATATTAACCTTCGGGAAAATTAGAGCTTCCTATGCACAAGTTGGTAACGATACAGGTTTTAATCAAATTAGAAATAGCTATGTCCAAGGAGGTAATTACAATAATACAGATTGGGTAGCATTAGAAAGAATAAGAAAAAATTTAGAGTTAAAACCTGAATTAACTTCATCAACAGAATTTGGTATTGAAGCAAAGTTTTTCAATAATAGAATTTCTTTTGATGGTACTTATTATAAATCATCTACAAACAATCAAATTATAAATGTTTCAACTACGCCAACATCTGGTTTTGTAGGGAAATTTTTGAATGCAGGAGAGATTCGAAATGAAGGAATGGAATTATTTTTGTCTGCGAAACTATTTGATAAAAAGTTTAAATGGTCAACAGACATTAACTGGTCTAAAAACGAATCATTCGTAGCTTCACTTTTTGATGGTGTAGAAAGCAGATTGATAAGAAGCTGGTTTAATGTAGGGATATTTGCAGAGGTAGGTCAGCCTTTTGGTAATATTAGAGGAAATTCTCAAGTAGTTGACCCAGAATCAGGTACACCTCTAGTGTTGTCTAATGGTAGAGCAGCTTGGGAGTCTAATCAATTATTAGGGAATGCACAACCAGATTGGATAGGGAGTTTGCGAAACTCTATATCCTATAAAGGCTTCAGCTTAAATTTTTTAATTGATATTAAAATGGGAGGAGAGTTGTATTCTGGAACAATGGCCAAATCCTATAATAATGGTGTACACGCTGGCACTCTGGAAGGAAGAGAAGAATGGTTATTATCAACATTAATATTAGGAGAGAATAATAACGAAAGACAAGGAAGGGGTTTATTTGGAAATGACTATGCAGACTCCGATCGGCCAAAAGGTAGAATTTATGAAGATTCAGCTATAGGAGTGCAAGATGCAGATGGAAACTGGACCGCTGAAAGAGACGCTAATGGAGAAATTATTTACACACAAAGATGGTTAAATCCACAAACATATGGTTATGACGGTCTTCAAGATCAAAGAAGGTTTGTCTATGATGCTTCTTATGTGAAATTAAGAGAAGTTACTTTTGGTTACACCATACCTAATAGATTAATTAAAAAAATGAAAATAAAGAATGCTAAAATTTCTGTTGTTGGTAGAAATTTATGGACTATTTATAGAAATACTCCACAAGGAATAGACCCAGAATCAGGTACAACATCTGGTAATGGACAAGGTATAGAATTTGGTTCTTTCTTACCAACAAGGACTTTTGGTATGAATGTAAAACTAGTATTTTAAGTAAAAAAATAAAGAAAATGAGATTTTTAAACAAATTATTATTGTTTGCTTTTTTGTTAACAATATTAGATTCATGCACAAACAATTTTGAAGAAATTAATACAAACCCAGATGCAATTACAGTGGCTTCTCCTGAAGAACTTTTTGCAGGCAGTGTAAAAAAAGGATTAGATTTAATTGGTGGTACTATGAACGACCAAATGTTTAATACCTATGCTAGTTATTATGGTGGTAAAGGAGGCCAATTTAATAGATACTTTTTTACAGAATCAGGGTTAGATAATTTTTGGAGGCAGTTTTATGTAGATGTTTTGAAAAATAACCAAGATATTATTGATAGTTATAGTAACGACCCAAGCTTTACAAATAAAGTGTATATCTCAAAAATATGGAAAAGTTATGTGTATTCAGTCTTAGTGTCAACTTTTGGAGCTGTTCCTTATGAAGATGCTTCTAAAGGCTTACTAGCAACAAGGTATTCATCCGAAGAATTTATTTATACTAATATTTTAAAAGTTTTAAAAGAAGCTGGAGAAAATATGGATCCCAATGGAGATACGCTCTTGCAAGACCCAGTTTTTAATGGAGATAATACGAAATGGATAAAGTTTGCAAATTCACTTCGCTTAAAGATTGCATTAAGAATTTCTGAAGGTTTCCCTGCTTTGGCTCAGCTACATGGTTCTGAAGCTATGGCAAATGAAAACAATCTTTTAAGTGCTAATTTAGATAATGTTGCTCTAAAGTGGGGTTTAGAAGAAGAAAATTGGTCGTTTAATTATCGGAGATATGTATTTATAACTGCAAATCAAGATGTAATACCCTATGTTAATTTAAACTATTTATTAAACTTAAAAACATACAGAGACCCAAGACTAGTAGCGTTAATTGAACCATCTTTAAGTCCTATTACTATTAGAGACGAGGTGTTTAAGTCAGGTTCTACAACAGAAAAAATTAGTGTAGAATATGAGCTGCCATATTTTGGAAGACCTCTTGGAGGAAATGCTGCTGTAGATGGATGGGATTTAAATGGGAATAACAACATTCTTAACGGCGTTGAAACTAGAAGATATAGCAGGCCTAAAGTAGATGTGTTTATGGCTCAAGATATGAGCTATAATCTCATTACGTATGCAGAATTAAATTTTATAAAAGCTGAAGCTGAACTAAAAGGCTGGGGAGGCTCTAAAACAGCAGAACAATATTATTATGATGGTATTGATGCTTCATTTCAACAGTATGGAGTTACAGGAGCAAATGAGTATAAAGCCAAAGACGGCATCAAATGGGGGACTTCAAGCACTGGTGATAGACATTTATTCGGCGTAGTAAACAGCGGTATTTCTACAAATCCTTTAGATAAAATTACAAGACAGCGTTGGCTAGCTAGTTTTAATCAAGGTCATGATATATGGTGTATGCAGAAAAGAACAAGACTGCTGCCTCTTATAGATCAATTTGCACCAGATGGAGCACTTGGATTAGATTATGCGCCTTTACCAGAAAGAATGGTTTATCCACCATTTTCAGAAAGTGCATTAAATAACGATGGTTTTCAAGAAGCTGTTTCCAACTTATCGCAAGGTAATTCATTATACAGTGAACTTAAAATGAACAAACCTTATACACCAATAAAATGGGAAACAATGATCCCTGAATTTAATCAGGACTTTGCCACTCATTTTTACGGAGATTCTGAAGACGATTTAATTGCTGCAGGCGTAACCTACATAAAAATATAATATTATTATGAAATACATAAAAACCATATTCGTATTCATCGTTTCAATTGCCTTTTTTTCATGCACAGAAGACAACATCGTAACTGCTGAAGACAATTTCTTAAATTATGATATTCCAAATGTTCCTATTACTGAAAATTATATTGTAGGAGCGCAGTATAGTAGATTTATTAGAAGAAATACAGTCCCTGAAGAACCTACTATTGGTGTTTATAATCCAAACGTATCAGATCCTGCTGTTTATGAAGAACATGTAAAACAGGCACAAACAGCAGGTATAGATTTTTTTATCCTTCAATTTAGATCTGCAAATAATCAAAACCAAAACAACCAAGATGTTGATTTCATAAATAATTTACAATCTGCACCAAATTCGGCAGATGTAAATTTTGCACTATCCTATAATTTTGGGAACATGGGTCTAAATAACAACAATAGAATTGAATCAAAAGGTCTTGTTCAAAGGTTTATTGATGATTTTAAATTGATGACACCCTTTTTTGATCAAACTAATTACATGAAAGTTGATGGGAAAAATGTGGTGTATCTTTTAAATAGCCACAATTTACATTCTGATGATAATGCAGCTCTATATCAGCAAATGAGGTCAGAATTAACTGATCTTGGTGTTGAGCTATATTTAATTGGTATGCAAAATGAATGGACACCAACTTTAAGATATGATTTTAGGTTTGTAAACGGAGTTGACGCCGTTACACATGCAACCTATGCCGCAGTGAATAAAAATTTGTATGATAGAATAATTTATTTTCACAAATTTATGGATCAAGCATGGTTGTACCATAAAGAAACCTTTGAAAAATATAATATTGAATACATTCCTACAATATCTCCATCTATAAATCTAAAAATAATAAATGGAGGAAGTAATATTAATGTGTATGATAAGGACGCGTCTTGGTTTAGAGCAAATTGCAACGTAGCAAGGAGAGCTGCTGGAACTAACAGAATTGTCTTAGTTGATTCTTTTAACGATTGGAATAGAGGAACACAACTTGAATCTGCAACTTCCTACGGAGAACAATATCTTCAAATATTAAGAGAAGAGTTTAAGAAAAATTAATTCATTCTCATATGAAAATTAAATCAATCTCATTTTTATCAATTCTAATGCTTTTCCTTTTTAATAGTTGTAAAAGCAATGTTCAATATATAAAGATTGATAATAAAATCGACGTTAAAATAAACAATTCTATAGAAGGTAAAATTTTAGCAGGTTATCAAGGTTGGTTTAATGCAGAAGGTGATGGTTCTGATTTAAATTGGAAACATTATGCCAACAACAAACAATTTAATCCCGGGAATACTTCTGTAGATTTTTGGCCAGATGTAAGCGAACTAGATAAAGATGAACTTTTTAAAACAGAATTTGTTTATAAAGATGGTAAACCTGCCTATGTATTTAGTTCTGCAAATGCAAAAACAGTAAATCGTCATTTTAAATGGATGAATGATTACGGAATTGATGGCGTTTTTGCACAACGATTTGTGGTTGGTTTAACTAGAGGTCAAAAAAGAATAGATAATTATAATACTGTTTTTGATAACTGTTTTAAGGCTGCAAAAAACAATAATAGGGTATTGAGTTTAATGTACGATTTGTCTGGTACGACCAAAGATAATGTCATAGAAACTACTAAGGAAGATTGGAAACAATTGGTTAGACGATATAAATTAAACGACCCAAAAAACCCAAATATTTTAACCTATAAAGGAAAAGCGGTGGTATCTATTTGGGGTGTTGGCTTTAATAATAGAAAATACACTTTAGAGAATATTAAAGAGCTCATTGATTTCTTTAAAAATGATCCAAGATATGGCAATTGTGTAGTGCTTTTAGGGGTTCCAACTGGTTGGAGAGCATTAGAGAGAGATGCTGTCAATGATCCTAAATTACACGAAGTTATTAAGTTGGCAGATATTGTGCATCCTTGGACTCCGGGCAGGTATAATGACTTACAATCTGCAGATCAACACAAAGAAAATTATACCATACAAGACCAAAAATGGTGTACTGAAAACGGATTAATGTATATGCCTGTTGTTTTTCCTGGTTTCAGTTGGTACAACATGAAAAATGGTAAAGATAAATTTAATAAAATACCACGTTTAAAAGGAGCTTTTTTATGGAGACAATTTTACAATGCAGTTTCTTCGGGTGTAAAAACAATTTACGTGGCGATGTTTGATGAAATAGATGAAGGCACAAGTATTTTTAAAATAGATAACGATCCTCCTGTGGGAGAAAGTAAGTTTTTAACTTATGAAGGTTTGCCTTCAGATTATTATTTATGGCAAACAGGACAAGCAGTAAAAATGTTGCGTAAAGAAATTACTTTAACAACAAAACAGCCAAATTATCCAACGAAATAAAAAATCTATTAATTGATGAATTTAGTATTCAATAAACAACTTATTAATTGTACACAATTTCTAATAATTTCTTTTTTCTTTTTTTCTTGTAGTAATCCAGAAAACAGAATATCAGAAAATATTGACAATGTAAAATATGTAGATCCACAAATTGGAGGGGTTGCACCTTTTTTACAACCGACAAGAACACGCATACATTTGCCAAATTCTATGGTACGTATGTATCCAGAAAGAAAAGATTATAGAGACGATCAAATTACTTCTTTTCCATTAACAACAAGAAAGCACCGGTCTGATTTACTTTTTAATATCATGCCAGTTTCAGGAGCTATAAATGAATCCGATAAACCAATTTCAGCTTGGGATCAAGAGTTAGAAATTGCACACCCTCACTACTACTCTACTTGGCTAGAAGATTATAATATTACTACAGAATTCACACCCGCAGCGCAAGCAGGTATCTTTAAATTCACCTATCAAAATAAGGATACTAGAAAATTATATCTAAGCGATTTATCGGGGGATGATTGGCAATTAAATGAAGATGGATCTCTTACAGGGACTGAATCGTTTGAAGGAATGATGGCCTATGTATATGCCGTATCAGACAAAAAAGGAATGTTTACATCTATTAGGACTTCAGAAAACACCCTCAACTCTTGGATGACTTGGAACGATACAAACATCAATCAAGTTCAATTTAAATATGGGCTCTCATTTATAAGTAGTGAGCAAGCAAAGAAAAATTTAGAAAGAGAAATTCCAGATTTTAATTTCGAAAACGTAAAAGAAAAAGCGCATAAAAAATGGTCTGCATTACTGAATCAAGTTGAAGTTGAAGGTGGTACTGAGTCATACAAAAGAACCTTTTATACCGCACTGTATCGTTCGTATGAACGAATGATAAACATTACTGAAGACGGAAATTATTACAGTAATTATGATCAAAAAATTCACGAAGGGGAACAAGACTTTTATGCAGATGATTGGGTTTGGGATACGTTTTTAGCACTGCATCCGTTACGCTACATTTTACAGCCAGATGTGGAATCAGATATGATGGCTTCTTATGTAAGAATGTATGAACAATCAGGTTGGTTACCTCAATTTCCACAAATTCATGGAGATGCACCTCCAATGAATGGCTTCCACTCGACCATCATGTTATTAGACGCTTACAGAAAAGGTGTTACTAATTTTGATGGCGAAATAGCTTTTCAGGCAATGAAAAAAAATGCTTTAGAAGGCACCATGATTCCATGGAAAATGGGCGCCCATGCCCCTCTTGATAAACTTGCTTTAAAACTTGGTTACTTTCCAGCATTATACCCAGGAGAAAAAGAAACAGAACCTAGAGTTCATGATTTTGAAAAAAGACAATCGGTTGCGGTTTCCTTAGCTCAAGGCTATGATGATTGGGCTTTAGCCCAATTTGCAAAAGAATTAGGTAAAGAGGAAGATTATAAATACTTCTCCAAAACAGCACAGAATTACAAAAATCTATATTGGAAGGAAAAAGGATTCTTTATGCCAAAAGATGCCAAGGGAAATTGGATTGATGTCGACCCAAAATTTGATGGTGGAATGGGTGGTAGAGATTATTATGATGAAAATAATGGATGGACCTACCTATGGAATGTTCAACAAGATATTTTAGGGTTGCAAGAATTAATGGGCGGAAGAAAAACGTTTGAAGAACGTTTAGATCAAATGTTTAGAGAAGATTTAGGAAGATCTACCTATGCTTTAAATGCAAGATTTCCAGATTTTACAGGCATTGTTGGACAATATTCTATGGGAAATGAACCCAGTTTTCATATCCCCTATTTATACAATTTTACAGATTCGCCTTGGAAAGCGCAAAAAAAAATAAGAATGCTTTTAAACACTTGGTTTAAAGACAATATTTTTGGTATCCCAGGAGATGAAGATGGTGGTGGTATGTCTGCTTTTGTCGTATTTTCTGCAATGGGCTTTTATCCAATAACCCCAGGAATTCCGGTCTATACCATTGGAAGTCCGTTGTTTTCAAAAATTACTATCAAGCTACCAAATGGTGAAAAATTTACCATAAACGCACCAAATTGTAATGAAACGAATAAATATATTCAGTCAGCAATATTAAATGGTAAAGAACTAAAAGGACCTTGGTTTACGCACGAAGACATTGTGAATGGTGCAACAATTACCCTAGAAATGGGTAAATATCCAAATAAAAATTGGGGAGCAGATCCATCTCTGATACCAAACAATTTTAAAAATTAACAACAGGTTACCTATGAACAATATAAAAAGTTACATTTTAATACTATTACTTACTTTAATAGGTATTTTCTCTTTTGGTCAAATCACAAAAATAACACCTAAAAGATCTGTTGACAATACAAAATATGTAAACACATTTATAGGGACTGGTGGCCATGGACATACGTTTCCTGGTGCTACGACTCCACATGGAATGGTGCAACTAAGTCCAGATACTAGAACATTAGGTTGGGATGCTTGTGGAGGCTATCATCATACAGATGCTTCGATTTTAGGGTTTTCTCATACACATTTAAGTGGAACAGGCATTAGTGATTTAGGTGATTTTTTATTTATGCCTTTTTCAGGTGAAGCGAAAGTAATTCCAGGGACTCCAGAAGATCCAGATACAGGATATCGTTCTAGATTTAATCATGATGATGAAGTGTCATCTCCAGGATTTTATTCAGTTTTATTAAAAGATTACAATATCAAAGCAGAGCTGACTGCTTCAAAAAGAGCTGGTTTTCATAAATACACTTTCAATAAAAAAGGTAAATCGGGTATCATTATAGACTTATCGCATACTATTTATCCAGATCATAAGCCAAACCATCAATTTAAATTAATTTCTGATACTGAAATTTCAGGATATAAAGGGTCTGGAGGCTGGGCTGTCACGCAAGATATTTTTTTTAAAGCAAAATTTAATAAACCATTTACAATTACTTTTTTCGAAAATGGAAAAAAAATAGAAACGTTACCAAACAGGACGTCAAAAAAATTAGTGGCAGTATTAACCTTCGATACAAAAGCGGGTGAAGAAGTATTAGCAAAGGTTGGTATTTCATCTGTTGACTATGAAGGTGCCAATAAAAATTTAGAAGCAGAGATTAATCATTGGAATTTTGATAAAGTTAAAAATGAAGCCCATGAAACTTGGAAAAAAGAATTATCAAAAATTAATGTCAAAGGAGGCACAGAAGACGAAAAAACAATATTCTACACGAGTCTATATCATACGTCTATAAGTCCAAATATATTTTCTGATGTAGATTTTAGATACAGAGGAATGGACAGAAAAATTCATCAGTCTGATCAAGAAAAAATCTATACAGTATTCTCATTGTGGGATACTTTTAGAGCCTATAATCCTTTAAAAACAATTACAGCCCCTGATAAAACCAACGAATTCATAAATACACTTTTAACAAAATACGATCAAGGTGGTGTCCTACCAATGTGGGAATTACAAGGGAATTACACCGGTTGTATGATTGGTTATCATTCTGTTCCTGTAATTGTAGATGCTTATACTAAAGGAATTCGAGGATATAATATAAAGAAGGCCTATGAAGCCGTTGTTCATGCATCAACGTATGATACGACAGATATTTTTTTCCCTTCAAAAGGAGTGAAAAATATTTTAATGCCTAAAGGGAAACTCTATAATGAAACGATGGATTTTATTCCTGCTGATTTAGAAAACGAATCCGTTTCTAAAGCCTTAGAATATGCTTATAATGATTGGTGTATTGCACAAATGGCAAAAGATTTAGGAAAAACAGACGATTACGATCATTTCATGAAACGCTCCAAAAAATACACTCAATATTACGATAAAGAAGTTGGTTTTATGAGAGGGAAAAATCAAGATGGAAAATGGCGTGAGCCTTTTGACCCCCGTTTTTCTAAACATAGAAAAGATGATTATACAGAGGGAAATGCCTATCAATGGTCCTGGTTTGTGCCTCATGATGTTGAAGGTTTGGTAGATTTAGTAGGCGGAAAAGACACGTTTATTAAAAATTTAGATGTTTTATTTTCTACAAGTTCAGAATTAACTGGAGATGATGTTTCTGGAGATATTTCAGGTTTAATTGGCCAGTATGCGCACGGAAACGAACCAAGTCACCATATTGCACATATGTATAATTTTGTTGGTCAACCTTGGAAAACACAAGAGGTTACAGACAAAATCATGAGCGAATTGTATTTTAATAATCCCAATGGACTAGCCGGAAATGAAGACTGTGGGCAAATGTCTGCTTGGTATGTTTTGAATGCAATGGGGTTTTATTCGTTTAATCCAGGAGACCCCACCTACTCTATTGGCCGTCCTATTTTTGATGAAGTAGAAATCAATTTACCAACAGGAAAGAAATTTGTAATCAAAGTAAAAAATAACAGTCGTGAAAATAAATACATTCAAACTACTAAATTGAACGGGGAAAAATTAGAAACTTCATTTTTTACGCACGAGCAATTAATCACTGGAGGAAAAATGGAATTTACAATGGGTAATCTGCCTAAAAAATTAAAGACTAACATCAACTAAACTAAAAATGAAAGATTTAAAAAAAACACCTGTAGTACCTAGAAAGAACTTAATTCCTTTTATTCTTGTTACTTCATTATTTGCATTATGGGGTTTTGCAAATGCAGTTACAGATCCAATGGTTCAGGCTTTTAAAAAAGTTTTAGAATTATCTAATTCTGAAGCAGCTTGGGTACAAATGGCTTTTTATGGTGGGTATTTTTGTATGGCTTTACCAGCTGCAATGTTTATGCGTAAATATTCTTATAAAGTAGGAATTTTAATAGGTTTAGCATTATATGCAACAGGCGCATTATTATTTTATCCTGCTGCGCAATCAGAAAGCTTTCTATTCTTTTGTTTGGGCTTATATGTATTAACATTTGGTTTGGCTTTTTTAGAAACAGCAGCAAACCCTTATGCATTAGCAATGGGTCCAAAAGAAACAGCCACTCAGCGCTTAAACTTAGCACAATCCTTTAATCCTATTGGATTAATTGCTGGATTATTTGTAGCACAACAATTTGTTTTAAAGAACCTACAGTCTGATGATATTATTGATTTTAGCGCGCTTGAAGAAGCCTCTAAAGCACTTATTAGAACTACAGATTTATTGGTGATTAGAGATCCATATGTAGCATTAGGGTTGTTCATTACAGTTGTTTTTGTAATTTTTCTAGTAAATAAAATGCCACAGTCTAAAGCAGATGGAGATATGCCAAAAATTGGTGAAACTTTTGCAGCTTTAATTAAGAACGCTAATTACACTTCTGGAGTTTTAGCTCAGATTTTATATGTTGGTGGGCAAATTATGTGTTGGACTTATATTTATCAATATGCAGAACGTATTGGAATAGATAGTGTTACAGCGGGTTATTATCAAATGGCTGCATTTGTTTTATTTACAGTTGGTAGAGCTATTGGAACATATTTACTACGTTTTGTGAGTTCTGGAAAATTACTAATGTATTTTGCGGTTTTGGCAATGCTCTGTGCATTTGGTACTATCGTTTTTCAAAGTAGTCTTGGTTTATATTGTTTGGTTGGTATTTCTTTTTTTATGTCACTTATGTTTCCAACCATTTACGGTATTGCTTTGGGAGATTTGTCTGAAGAAAAATCTAAAGTAGGTTCAGCAGGTTTAGTTATGGCTATTGTTGGGGGCGCTTTAATGCCTAAACTACAAGGAATTATTATTGATGTTGGGGGAAATGGAGTTGCAGACACTACAATTATGGGCGTTTCAGAAGTAAACTTTTCATTTATTTTACCCTTATTGTGCTTTGCCTATATCGCTTGGTATGGTTTTACAGTATTTAAAAAGTATGAATCTAAAGTTACACCTATTTCATAAAGTCATAATGAAAAATAAAATACAATATAATTTAGTGATTTTTGTATCACTATTTATAAATGCAATAACATTTTCACAATCAAAAAAACCAAATGTTATCATTTTTATTGCTGATGATTTTGGTTACGGCTCAACCAATATTTATGGGGCGCAAGAAGCATTAATAAAAACGCCAAACGTAAATAAATTAGCCAAAGAAGGCGTAAAATTTACAAATGCCTATACAACAGGTTCTGTTTGTACGCCAACAAGATATGCATTAATGACGGGTCAATATTCTTGGAGAACAAAACTTAAAAAAGGAGTAGTTAATATGAACGACCCAGCTTTAATTGATGTGAAAAGAAAAACATTACCAAAATATATGCAATCTTTAGGTTATAAGACAGCAATGGTTGGTAAATGGCATTTAGGTTTTAAAGAAAAAAAGTTCAGTAATTTGTTAGGAAATATTTATCCTGCTCCAACAGATTATGGTTTAGATTATAGTTTTGCATTGCCTAATAATTTAGATGATGGGCATAAAGTTTATATAGAGAATAATAAAATTTATGGATTGCGTTCTGATAAAATTTCTCCTTACGGAAAATCATTTTATGGTAAACAATACAAAGGATATGATGCCCCACAAAGAGTTACAGAGCAAGTAACTGATGATTTAACAAACAAATCCATAGAGTGGATGAAAAGTTTGGATAAAGACCAGCCATTCTTTTTATACTATGCAGCAGCTGCAGTTCATCATCCTATTGTGCCTAGTCCACAAATGCGAGGTAAAAGTAATGCGGGTGCTTATGGAGATTTTATTCAAGATATAGACCGTTCTTTAGGAGATTTAATTGCATTTTTAGAAGAAAGAGGTATTAGAGAAAACACCATTATCATTTTTGCAAGCGATAATGGAGGAGACATTCCTAGAAAAAAAAATCTTGTTATGCCTGAAAATTTTGCCATTAATAGAGGATTACAAATTAATGGAGATTATAAAGGTGATAAACATACCATTTGGGATGGAGGTTTTAGAATTCCGTTTATTGTAAATCATCCAAAGAAAATAAAAGAAGATAAAACTTCTAATGTAACTATCTCAACAATTGATATTTATGATTTTTTAGCAGATTATATTGGTAATAATAAAGGATTAGATTTAGAAGATGCACCAGATAGTTATAGCTTTAAAAAAGCTTTATTAAATCCCAATAAATTTTACGAAAGACCACCTTTAGTGCATAGAGATGCGCAAGGCAGAAAATCAATTCGTTTTGAAGGTTGGAAATTTATTGAAGAAAAAAATAAAAACACAAAGAAAAAAATGAATGCCGAAATGCTTTTTAGCTTAACTAAAGATAAAAAAGAATCTACAAATCTTGCTAAAACAGAAACAGCAGTTATTGATAAAGCAAGGACCTATTTATCTAAAATTATAGAAAAGTCATCCAAAGAAATATGGAAAAACAATTAAAATGAAAAATAAAATAATAGTACTAATTGTTGGTTGTTTGTTGTTGATGTTTAATTGTAAGTCTAAAAATGAGCTTATAAATCAAACTAAAAACAAGAAGAAGCCAAATGTGTTGTTACTATTTTCCGATCAACATAACAAAAAGACAATGGGTTATGAAAATCATCCAGATGTCATTACTCCAAATCTAGATAAACTATCAACTGAATCTGTGGTCTTTGATAGAGCCTATGCAACAAGAGGTGTTTGTGTCCCTTCTAGAATGTCTTTAATGACAGGACTCTTTCCAAGAACATTGGGATTAATGAATAATAATGAAGAAACTTCTGTGACAGAAAAGGCGACTTCATTAGCTAGTATTTTTAAATACAATGGATACAAAACCTATACTTTTGGAAAAAGACATTTAAAAGGTGGTGGAGACAAAGGTTGGGATGTTAGAAAAGAGGTACACGCAGAAGAAGGCGATAATGGCAACTATTTAAGCTGGATTACAAAACAAGGGTATCAAAGTGAATTCTCTTATGATTGGGCTGCAGAATTCGGGAAAGGACCTATTGGTAGTAATGATGCGAACGCCAAAATACCTATCGCTGATTTAGGGACACGTATTTCTAAATTACCATTTGGATATACAATGGAGGCTTACACTGCATTAGAAACCATTAATATGATTGATCAACAAAAAAATAGTGATACACCTTTCTTTTGTTTTTCTTCTTTCTACAGACCACATCAACCGTACACTCCCGTAAGGAAATTTATGGATATGTATGATGTCTCCAAATGGGGAAAGGGTACAAAATTAAAAAGCGGTATAAAAATGCCCGAAAGTTTTTACCAACCCACAAAAGATTTGCCACCATTATTGCAGTTCCAAAGAAATGGAGGTAACAAGGTATGGAATATGGATAAAGCCTTTGAAAACGAACAAATTTGGAGAGATTATATTGGAGCTTATTACGCCTTAGTCACGGAAGTAGACCATTACGTTGGTGAGATTTTGCAAGCCTTAGATAACGCTAACATCACAGAAGAAACAATCATTATTTATACCACAGATCATGGCGATTTTGTTGGTAACCATGGCATGGTAGAGAAAGCTGCTGCTGGTCATAATATTTATGAAGATATTTTAAACATTCCCTTAATGATTAGAATTCCAGGAAAAACACTTAAAGGAAAACACACTGCTGAATTGGTAACCTTAGTCGATATTATCCCTACTTTGATAGATGTTTTAAATTTAAAAACTCCTGATTTAGAAAACAATTTTGAGGGCGTATCACTTGCTAAATTACTCCTGAAACAAAAACCATTGAACAGAGATTATATTGTATCTGAAAGTTGGTTTCAAGCCACAGTAATCGGTAAAAATGAAAAACTAGGTATTATGAAGCCAAATCCTGTAAATCCTAGACGAGATTACAGAGAATTTGGGGATATGTTTTTTGATAGAACACACGACCCTTTAGAACTGAATAACGGAATCAATAATGAAAAAAATCAAGAGAAAATAGCAAAGCTTAGAGCGTTTTATGCTGATTTTGAAACACAAGTTTCTGGAATTGGAATGCAAGAAATAAATAATACAAAAAATAACCACAAATGATATTTAATACATATAAAACCTTTGGATTTATAGTCTTTTTATTAATAATTAGCAATACTAAATCAATTGCACAAAACACTAAAAAACCAAATATCATCTTTATTATGACAGATGATCAAAGTGCTGTGGTGCCTTTAGATTCAGAGAAAAGAATACAATCGCGTCCATTTGGGTTTAACGGAGACAAAGAAGTACATACCCCTATTATAGATAACTTGGCAAAAAATGGAATGATTTTTAACAGTGCGTATGTCTCAAGCTCTGTATGTGTACCAAGTAGATACACAATGCTAACAGGCCGTTATGCCGGACGATCTGAAGGTCCCGCTTTTATGAGAATGCATCCAGATGGTGTAATGACAAGAGTAGAAAATAATACAGAAATAGAAAAAGACAAACCCAATTTACCAAGACTATTACAAGCAGAAGGGTATAAAACAGGTTTTGTAGGTAAAAGTCATATTGTGGAACATGATATCGTTAACAATAAAAAAAACTGGGAAAAAAACGGCTTTCAAACCTATGCTAAAAATGCGGATCCAAATGACCCAGCAGTTTCTAAAAAAATGTTTGAAAACCATCAAAAATGGACCGAAGTCATTAAAGAATATGGTTTTGATTATGCAAACGCATTTTATGCAGGAAATTTAAGAGAACAGTATAATGATTCTTTAAATGTTCATAATGTAGAGTGGAAAAATAAGGCGGCTTTAGAATTCATCGACGAAAATAAAAACGATCCGTTCTTTTTGTATTACAGTGAAACAGTTCCTCATGGTCCAGCCCCTTACAATATGAAAAACGGAAAATATTTTAGAGGTTTAGATTCAAACCCAAAATTTACGGGACAAGGGCTAATAGATGCCGATTACTCCTATTTACCCACCAGAGAAGAAATCAAAGAAGAAATAAAAAATCTTGATAAAAAAGTAGCACATGCTTGGTTGCGTTGGTTCGATCATGCGGTTGGTGCTGTTGTAGACAAACTAAAAGCAGAAGGTATTTATGAAAATACCATTATTATAATTACATCTGATCATGGGAACTACAACGGAGGAAAAACAAGCTTGTATGAAAGTGGAACAAAAGTTCCTTTGATGATGCATTGGCCAAATGGAATTAAACCCAACCAAAATTATAATGAGTTGGTTCAAAATATTGATTTTACGCCTACTTTTTTAGAACTAGCAGGGGTTAAATTAAAGACTGTAGAATCAATATTAGATGGTGTAAGCTTAAAAAAGGTATTAAAAGGAGCTAAAAAACCAGTACATGATTATTTATTTTTTGAGATGGGTTACGCAAGAAGTGTGATGACTAAA
>Ga0257120_1000856_pt1 | contig 21539 bp, 19 predicted proteins | sample SI106_10metaG_FD_190153 | JGI IMG/M metagenome (GOLD analysis project Ga0257120, IMG submission 190153) | Marine microbial communities from Saanich Inlet, British Columbia, Canada - SI106_10 | ecosystem: Environmental > Aquatic > Marine > Inlet | place: Canada: British Columbia | collected... | reverse complement strand
TGGAAAAACAGGTAACTAACTCTATGATGCAGAAGGTGATTATCTTCGCAGCGCGAAAGATGAGGAAAGCAAAGGAAATGCAAAGAGGAATTGTACTAGTAATAAACATATTATGTTTATGTCATTGTTAGGTAAGCGCCAAGACAAGGCTGAAATAGGCACACTTTTCCTCACGGGTAAAATTGTAGATGAGAAGAAAAGGGGCCTTGAGTCGAAAATTTATGACTACACACACCAAGAGCTTGTAAAGACAGTGCCCAACTCCAAAATTGAAAAATTCAATATTGATTTGGATATGCAAGACCCAGTGGCGTTGGTGATTTTTGCAGATGGATATGTGTCGAAAACATTGATTATTTCCACCAAAATTCATCCTGCGAAGCAAAAAAGGGACCATGCATTTCCATTTTTCGTTGATGTATATCCAGTGGGTCGAGTGCCAGCACCAATTGATTTGGATAGGCCTATGGGTCGTATAAACTACCAGGGTGGTCAATTCATTTATGACACTAAGTTTACAGAAGAATCTAACGACAAACTGAAAGAATTTGTAGAAGAGAGACGTCAAATGCGTGTTCGAGAAATAGAGGAATAACATGAAGAAAGTCAGCAATTATGTTTCTGGTAAATGGATTGAAGGTGATGGCGAAGAGCTAGTTGCAGAGAATGCAATAAATGGTCAAGCAATCGGGTCTGTATCTAGTGCTGGATTAGACTATCAGGCAATATTAGAATATGGACGCTCGGTCGGAGGTCCCGCTCTGAGAAAAATGACATTCCAGGAGCGAGGACGAATGCTAAAGGCCCTGGCTCTTCACCTAATGTCAATAAAGGCTAAGTTTTATTCTCTATCGGCTGCGACTGGTGCGACTAAGGTTGATAGTTGGATTGATATTGAAGGTGGAATTGGAAATCTTTTCGCCAATGCGTCCCTTAGAAAGCAGTTTCCCGATTTACCCTTCGCAGTTGAGGGTGATGCTATTCCTTTATCAAAAGGAGGTTCCTTTATTGGGCATCATATTTTAGTTCCAAAGCGAGGTGTAGCAATCCACATAAACGCTTTCAACTTTCCGATCTGGGGAATGCTTGAAAAAATTGCGGTGAATTTGTTAGCTGGTGTACCTGCGGTGGTGAAACCAAGCGAATTCACCAGCTATTTGACTGAATTGATGGTCAAGGAAATAATTGACTCCAAAATTTTACCTGAAGGTTCCCTTCAAATGGTAAGCGGATTGGGAAGAGGGATCTTAGATCATGTAAATCAGAATGATGTCGTGACTTTCACGGGTTCTGCGGCTACAGGCTTAAAGCTAAAAGCGCTGCCCAATATCATTCAGAACACGGTTCCATTTAACTTGGAGGCGGATAGCTTAAACGCTACTATATTGGGCGAAGACGCTGCTCCTGGCACACTTGATTTTGACATTTTTCTTAAAGCGACTAGAGCGGAAATCACGGTTAAGGCTGGGCAAAAGTGTACAGCCGTAAGAAGAATTATTGTGCCAGAAAAGTACATAGAGGATGTACAGATTGCTTTAGGCCAACAATTGGCTAAAACTACGATTGGCGATCCTTCTGTCGATGGTGTTAGAATGGGAGCATTAGCTTGCAGAATGCAGGTTGACCGGGTTAGACAAAATGTTGAGCTTCTGCAGAAAGAGCAGGAAATTGTGTTTGGCGACATGGACAACTTTGAAGTTGTAGGAGCGAACAAAGACAAGGGCGCATTCTTCAGTCCGGTTCTATTTAGAAATGACGATCCGTTTAATAAAACTGCGGTTCATGAAATTGAAGCCTTTGGACCAGTAAGCACGCTAATGCCATATTCTAATATGGACGAGGCTATACGATTGGCTGAACTTGGAAAAGGATCTTTGGTTACATCTATTGTAACAGCTGATGATAATTTAGCGAGAGATTTTGTAATCGGCGCTGCACACATGCATGGTAGAGTTTTGGTGCTAAACGAACGATGTGCTAAGGAAAGTACAGGTCATGGATCGCCAATGCCACTGCTAACTCACGGTGGTCCTGGAAGAGCAGGTGGAGGCGAAGAAATGGGTGGTGTACGTGGCGTAAAGCACTACATGCAACGCACTTCTATTCAGGGCCATCCAGAGACCATAACCCGAATTACAGAGCAATTTCAAGTTGGAGCTTATCAACCGGAGGCAAATCCGCATTTGTTTAGACAGCATTTCGAAGACCTTCGAGTGGGAGACACTGTTTTTACACACAAGCACACAGTTACCGATGCTGACATTGTAAATTTCGCAAACGTTAGTGGCGATAATTTTTACGCCCATATGGACGCTACTTCTTTGGAAGGAACCATCTTCGAGCAACGCGTAGTACATGGATATTTCTTGCTTTCGAAAGCTGCTGGATTATTCGTTGATCCGAAAAAAGGACCAGTCTTATTAAACTACGGAGTTGAACAAGCTCGGTTTACTAAGCCGGTTTATCCAGGCGCTACAGTAGGAGTTCTTTTTACTGTTAAGGAGAAAATTGATCAAGAAAAGCGTTCGGAAGATGATATTGCAAAAGGAATAGTAAAATTCTTGGTGGACATGTACGATGAAACGGGCGAGACCGTAGCTATTGCAACCATTCTAACGATGGTAAAGAAAATTGATCAGAGCAAATAGTTGTGATCAACTGGAAAAATAACAACCTACCAAAAGCACCTTATTACGCTAACATCTTTAACTATTTCTTGAGTGATGACTTGGAAGGTTATCAAGAAATGGACGAAATCACACTTGATCTTGTCTATAAGATTGATGGGGTCTTAGGCTGGGAGAGTCACAAATCAGAAGGCCGAGGCTCCTTTATCAGTTATTGGAGAGATAAAGAGTCAATTGATAAATGGCTAAAAGATCTCACCCATCAAAAAGCCAAAATTGAAGGGATGAAACGCTGGTACAAATACTATCACACTATGTTGGTGAAAGTTGATTCGGCTCATTTTCACGAGCTTTAATAGCGAATACAAACGTTTTTCGGTTCAGTAAAGAAGTCAAAAGCTTCAAATCCACCTTCGCGACCAACTCCAGAACTTTTAACTCCACCAAAAGGAGTTCGTAAATCTCGCAGCAGCCAACAATTAATCCAAGCAATTCCAGTTTGCAGATCTCGGGCAACTCGATGAGCTCTTTTTAAGTCGCTCGTCCAAATAGAACTGGCTAAACCGTATTTAGTGCTATTCGCAATCATTAGTGCTTCTTCATCGGTGTCAAAGGGCATGATGGTAACTACAGGACCGAAAATCTCCTCTTGATTTGTTCGGCAAGTATGAGGTAGGCCCTCAATTACTGTTGGCTCCAAGTAATAGCCTTCCGCAAATTCACAATCGATGATAGCTCTTTTTCCTCCGCAAAGCACTGTTCCACCCTCTTCTTTAGCTAATTCTACATAGCTCAATACTTTTTCCATATGCGGCTTGCTGACAACTGCACCCAGGTTGACATCGGTTTTCGGATCGCCTACCTTAAGTGCTTTGACTCGTATTACAAACTCGGTTTTGAATTTGTCATAAATGGAACGTTCAACTAGAATTCTGGAACCACACAAACAGATTTGACCTTGATTCGCAAAGGATGATCTCAATGTGGTTTTCATCATTTCTTCGAAATCGCAATCAGCGAAAATGATGTTGGGGTTTTTACCGCCCAATTCAAGGCTTAATTTTTTGAATTTTGGTGCTGCTGTTCTAGCAATCCATTCACCAGTGGCTGTCCCGCCTGTAAAGCTGATCATGGGAATATCCTCATGTTCAATTATAGCAGCGCCAGCTTTAGGTCCCATGCCATGAACAATATTTAATACTCCTTTTGGTAATCCTGCCTCAATACAAATCTTGGAAAGCAGGTAAGCTGTATATGGGGTAACCTCAGAAGGTTTTGCCACCACCGTGTTTCCTGCGGCTAGTGCTGGGGCAATCTTCCAAGAGAATAAATATAGTGGAAGGTTCCATGGAGATATACATCCTGCAATGCCAATTGGTTGGCGCAATGTATAGTTGATCGCCAGGTTTCCCATCGAATGAGATTCTGATGCCCAATGCAAAATGCCGGTACCGTAAAAATGAAAATTTGATTGAGCTCGCGGAATATCTACTGTTCGGGCCAGTTTTATCGGTTTGCCATTGTCTCTACTCTCAGCGGCAGCTAACTCATCTAGGTTTTCTCCAATAAGTTGGGCTATTCTTAGCAAGATTTCGGATCGCTCTTGGATGCTCATCTTACTCCAAAGAGGGAAGGCTTCTTTAGCTGCAATTGTGGCCTTATTGACATCGTCTATGTCGCTATCAGGAATAAGCGAGTAGACTTTACCTGTGGCGGGTTCGTAATTGTCGAAATAATTTCCGCTTGCCGGAGACACCAGTTCTCCGTTTATATAGTTCTGTAGTTTTTCCATAATAAAGGCTCGCCACCAAATGTAATGAGGATGTACCTATAAAATGAAAAGTCCCAATCTCTCAACTGGAACAAATCGAACTTAACTAAACAGATTTTTTAATAGAACACATTTGTTCTATAATGCGCCACAAATCTCTTTTTTGATGCATTTAGAAGTATGATCTATTCTTCTATTAATTCTTTGAATGGTCGTGTCCATTGAAGTTTCGTTGAACTCAATAACATGCTTTTCGATATTGTGCATGAACACTTGAAGCTCCTCATCCAAGGCTTGAATATCCTTCTTGGTAATTTCTAAATCAACAATCTTATCAGAGTCTGAGTGGGCGTTTTTAATGTATCTCTTTGCGGCACCTCCTTCTAGGAGCTCCTCAGTAACCTCACCATTCGATTCTGTTTTGATCGACACAGTTGGATTATCACCATCAGATACTTCTATTGTTTTGGTGTAGGTTTTATTTTGAGAGAAAGCGGGGTTACTTAGGATAAAAAGACTCAGAAAAAAGAAAATTAATATTCTCATGACAGTGATTTCCTTCAAACATAATAGGATGCTCGTCAGGAGTCCTGTTAATCTATGGTTAACCAATGTTAAGTACTGTTAAGCAATCAAGTAGGCCAATACACCAAGTTATTTTTGATATAGTTTATGAAGGCGAGTCAACTTAGAATTGTAGTAGTTACTGTTTGCATGGCCATGATTGGCCTTATTGCCGTTCAGGTTTATTGGATTCAGAATGCCTTTGATTTAGAGCGAGATAATGTAGATCATAGTGCAGGAGAGGCTCTTAATGAGGTTATCGATTTGCTTGAAAGGCACGAAACGCTCACAAAATTGCGGACACACCAGGAAGCGAAATATCTGTTTTTTGAATCGAGTGATTCAACAAACGAAATGCAATTTCCACCTGATGACAGTTTAATTGAGTACGCGACAAGCCAGAAAATTGAAAGGACTGGAGATAAAGTACAGCTAAAGGTTACTGAGGAAAGGGGTAAATCAAAATCGGAGAAAACGATAACCCATTCGGTTGATGATTTGCCGTATACATCAGACCTAGAGCAAGAGGTAAAACTCAGAGTGGCTAATGTTGATAGTGGTGGATTAGAAGTTTTTTCTGGATCGGACCCATTTGAACCAGACATCAATGAGTTAAGAGATAGGGTCAAGTCAAAGCGAGCATTCCTAGGGGATATTGTGAAAAGCCTTATTGAGGTGGACTTAAATCAACCTATTGACGAACGAATCGACCCAAAAATAGTTGACTCCCTTTTGCATCTTTCATTCCAAAATCATGGAGTTTTCTTGCCCTTCGAAGTTGGGGTGTTTGACCGCAGTCACAAAATGGTTTTTGGAAATGAGGTTTATGAAGAAGAACTTTCAGAAACGCAACTATGGGCGAAGCTTTTTCCAAATGACGTTATTCAAGTCCCTTATTATATTCATGTTTATTTCCCAAATCTTGACGGATACATTCTAAAGAATATCTGGCTCCTATTAGTCGTTTCTTTGATCTTTCTGCTGGTCATAATTGCTGCAATCTATTACATTCTCAAAACAATTGTTGAGCAGAAGAAGAGCAGTGAAATTAAGAATGACTTTATTAACAACATGACCCATGAACTAAAGACTCCGATTTCAACAATTTCTTTGGCTTGCGAAGCCTTAGGCGATTCAGAGCTCGGTAAAATTGAAACTGTGAAGAATCGTTATATCGGTATAATAAACGCTGAGAATAAGCGTCTTGGTCTCTTGGTGGAAGAAGTATTGCAAAGTGCGGTTTTGGATAAAGGAGACTTTAAATTGAAAAGAGAAGATTTGGATTTACACCAATTGATTGCCGAGGTAGTTGATAAATTTTCTATTCAGATTAAAGAAAAGGAAGGTCAAATAATTACAGCTTTAAATGCAACTGATTCGGATGTAGAAGTTGATAGAACTCACTTTATGAATGTTTTATACAACCTGTTGGACAATGCTTTGAAATATTCCAAAAAAGAACCAATACTTAAAATCGGAACTAAGAATCAAGGTGATTCAATAATAATTTCAGTGACTGATCATGGCATCGGCATAGGAGATGAAAATCTTAAAAAAGTGTTTGATAGATTATATCGAGTGCCCACCGGTAACATACATAATGTCAAAGGTTTTGGTTTAGGATTGAGTTACGTGAAAATAATAACAGAACGCCACGGAGGCAATGTGTCAGTAGAAAGTTCACTTGGGAAAGGAAGCACATTTTATTTAGAAATACCAATAAAACCATCGAATCATGGAAACAGTAGCAAAGGAGCTTGACAAGGCAAAAATATTAGTGGCGGAGGATGATCCAAACTTGGGAATTATACTCACCGAGTATCTGGAAGCGAAAGGATATATGCCTACGCTGGCAGTAGATGGGGTAGAGGGTTGGAAGAAGTTCGCTAACGATGATTTTGATTGTTGTATTCTGGATGTTATGATGCCCGAAAAGGATGGATTTACCTTAGGAAAGGAAATTCGCGCTGCGAATCAAACAGTGCCTATTATTTACCTTACTGCAAAGTCGATGAAGGAAGATACACTAGAAGGGTTTAAGTCAGGTGGAGATGATTATATCACTAAGCCTTTTAGTATGGAGGAACTTTTGCTCAGATTAAAGGCGATATTACGAAGGACGAAGGGTGAGGATAAGGTTGAGGAAAAAACCGTTTTTGAATTTGGAAACTTCGTTTTCGACTTTAAGAATCAAGTTTTGAATTGCGGTGAAGACGAACAGCACCTTACCTCTAAGGAAAATGCCCTCATGAAAATGTTGATACAGCATGAAAATCAATTGTTAGACCGGTCTCAGGCCTTGCTTGCAATTTGGGGAGATGATAGCTACTTCAATTCTAGGTCTATGGACGTTTATGTGGCTAAATTGAGAAAGTACCTGAAAGCTGACGAGTCTGTGAAAATCATGAACGAACATGGAAAGGGCTTTAAATTTGTGACGCCTTAAAGCATTCATCTAAGTATTTTATTGGTTCGTTTGTTTAATTATCGAGTTAAGCGGGTTATATTCGTCGCGAAATCTACTCGATTAAGATATGAGAATCTCGATTACGACCCTATTCTTTTCATTCATAGCCGCTCATACATTTGGTCAATGTACCCTATCAGGCTTGGAGGCATTTTATTGTTCTTCTGATACCATAAGTGTTCTTACAGCAACCTGTAATGGAACCCCGACAATATTTGGAGCTGGAATAAATTCGAATGGTGATTTTGATCCATCCAATGCTGGCACTGGGCAAGTTGAAGTATATGTTTTAGATGGCGGTCCTTCATATACCATCGATCAGACAGGAACCTATGATTCGATAGGAGTTACTGGATCAGCGAGTTCAGTTTCCTTGGGAGATGATGCAACTATTTCTAATCTCTCTATTGGATTCACATTTAATTTTTTCGCCAATCAATACACCACATTTGGTATTTCATCTAATGGGTTCATATTTTTTGGATCGAATACTGCTAATGGTTGTTGCAGCGGACAAAACCTTCCTAACGGGGCCACTCCGAATAATTTGATTGCTTTTGCGTGGGAAGATCTTAACCCAAGCTCGGGTGGCGCAATTAAATATTATACGGTTGGAACCACTCCTAATAGAAAATTGGTTGTTTTTTTTGATGGAGTTCACCATTATGGTAGCACTGCATATAATGTAACATCACAAGTGCATCTTTTTGAAGGTTGTGGTCGGATTGAGATTCATACTACATCCATGCCGAGTGATGGTGGTAGTCATACCATGGGGATAGAAAATTCAAGTGGTAATGTGGCATATACACCTACTGGAAGAAACGCTTCTTCATGGACAATTTCTAACGACTATGTGGCCTTTATACCTGAATGTGGAGACACATTCACCACGTTTGTATCTAATGGTCCAGACATAAGTTTTTCAATGGATTCACTGGATTGCTTTGGTGATGTGGATGGTGCGCTGACGGCAAATGCGAATGGAGCAAATCCAATAACTTACCTATGGTCTACAACTGATACGTCAGCTTCAATTAGCAATATTGGAATCGGCACCTATACGGTTACTGCAACTGATTCGGCTGGCTGCTTTAATTCAATCAGTACAGATATGTTCTCTCCTCCAGCGCTCGCTGGTTCATTCGATAAAGTAGAGACACTTTGCGAAAGCAGCACTGATGGCTCGATAACATTAAATCCTTCTGGAGGTACTCCGCCATACTCATATTCATGGAGTTCTGGTGGCACAGGGCTAACTGAGTCTAACCTTGCTGCAGGGGCATATATTGTGACTATAACAGATGCTGGTAACTGCGATATTGCCTTGAATGTTGATTTGGATTTTGAAAATGAAGATCCGAGTATAAACTTGGGTGCAGATAAATTTCTTTGTCCTAATCAAAGCACTGTAATAGCCGCGCCTCCGGGATATACATCATATTTATGGAGCGATGCTTCGACTACTAATTCCATTGTAATCTCAAGCGCAGGAGTTTATTCTGTTACAGCATCAGATGGTGTGGGTTGTGAAGGGTCAGATACAATTGAAGTTTTCTTAAACATTCCCGACCAAGTTGATTTAGGTGGAACCAAAAGTGGGCTAGGCCCAATCGCTCTTGACCCAGGGTCTCAATATGCTTCCTATTTATGGAATACAGGGGCCTCGGTACAAATACTAAATGTTGTCTTCTCTGGCGACTATAGTGTGGCTGTGCAGGATAGTAGTGGCTGCGTTACTAGAGATACGGTTAAGGTAAACATTTGGCCTGCTGGAATTAAGGAGCCGGGTGAGAGTGGAATTGAAGTATACCCAAATCCAACTTCAGATATTGTCAATATTAACTTGAATGGATTGGGTGCTGATGGTCTTATCACTGTTTATGAAATTTCCGGTAAAATGGTATCTACTCAGTCGATTCGTAATCAATCTAATCCATCCATAGATTTATCTAATCTTGATGCAGGTAACTATATCTTAGAAATCAAGGCTGAGGGAGTGAATGAGAAAAGATTAGTCGTTAAACAATAAGTACAGCACTTAGTATGAATATTCAAAAGCCATTCAACCTACACAAGTGGATTGAAGATAACAGGGACCTATTAAAACCCCCGATTGGCAATAAGAATTTATATCCAGCTGGATCAGATTATATTGTGATGATTGTTGGCGGCCCCAACGCTAGGAAGGACTACCACTACAATGAAACAGAGGAGCTATTCTATCAGATAGAGGGAAACATCACGGTTAAAATTCAAGAAAATGGCAAATCCGTTGATGTAAACTTAGGTTCAGGTGACATGTTTTTGCTTCCACCAAAAGTCCCTCATAGCCCCGGCAGATCGGAAGGCTCCATCGGTTTAGTGGTTGAACGTGTTAGGCAGGAGGGTCATAAGGATGGCTTGCTTTGGTTTTGTGATAATTGTAACGAGAAATTGCATGAGACATATTTTCCTTTAACTAATATCGAATCGGATTTTTTGCCAAGATTTAAAGAGTTTTATGGCAACAAAGAACTGCGAACCTGCAATAGTTGTGGGCATGAAATGGAAACTGATCCCAGGTTTATTTAAGTATGGTTATTGTTCCGGTTTTTTGCAATTCTTGTTCAGGTAGCACCGTGTAGTTTATATCATAAGAGTAGACCCCATCGGATAAAAGGTAACCTCTATTAAATTTGGTTCCATCCCAGCGTTTATTGATGTCATAGCTTTCAAAAACCAGCTGTCCCCAGCGATCTCGTATTGAAATATGGAACTTTAGAATGTTGTGTCCAAGAATTCTTAGTTCATCATTAAATCCATCCTCGTTAGGAGTAAATGATGACGGCACATAGAGTTTGCTAATAGCCTTGACGGTAATACTATCATTTGCCTTGCAGTTGTTAGTATCACTCACATAGATATAATACTTGGTTTTGTTCAAGGGATATACCTGGATAGAATCGCATGTTGCACAAGGCACATAACCATCTGACACCCAATTAATGGTGCCATTCGTTTGGGCAGTGAGCAAAACATTGTACAGGCCCGAAATGGTATCCGGATTGGTTAGTAGATTTACTTCCGCCTGTGGATGGACTGTTACGTATATGCTGTCATCACCTTCGCAGCGTTCAATATTTGATCCAGTTATATAGTACCAACTACTTTCCTCAGGAAGAAATGATGGGTTTCTGTTGTAATTAGGATGCTCAAATTCAGGACCAGTCCATTTGTAGATTAATGCACCTGATGCATTTAGTTGGACACTATCTCCAAAACAAACGGCCATATCGGGGTCCACTTTCAAATCAGGAAGTCGAATAGTTATCGAAACGGTATCAAATGCTTCGCCACAAGAATTGTATGTCCGCACTACGTATCGGATGCTTTCCTCTGGATAGGCGGGTGTAGTCTGTAGAAGAGAATCCAGTAACCAAATGGTTGGTGTCCAGCTATAATTCTTTGCTCCACTTGCCGATAAAATGACTCGATCTCCGGGACAAACGGTTGTGTCACCATCCGCCTGAATCTGAGGTATGAAGCCTTCTATAAAAACCTTTACGGGATGATCTCGCTCACATTGAAAGGAATCAATGATTGTAACGATATATTCAGTGGTTGTATCTGGGCTGCAAAGTGGGCGGGGAGAACTAGTAGAAGACAAAAATATACCTGGCGACCAAGAATAGCTGACACCACCTTCTGCCCTCAGTCTTCCAGATAGACCTTCACAAAGCGCTGTGTCTTCCATAGCGCCAGTTTTATCCTCAAAGACTACTAGTCTCAAATGGGCCGTGTCGGTTCCACAACTATCGGTAACGGAAACAATAAATGTGGTGGTTATTTCAACTTCGGCAACAGGGTTAGCAATATTCGGATCGTTCAGGTTACCAGCTTGTGCCCATTCATAGGTTAGACCTCCACTTGCGTTAAGTTGAACTGGGGTGTCTGGACATACTTTGGGTATGTTTGGCACTACCGCTATGGGGCCGGGTATGACGGTTAGGGCTATTGTGTCTGTATCAGCGAATATGCAGCTTACAGAATCGTAGATAATTAAAATCACATCGTAATTACCAGGTGCTGAATAAGCATGCCTAGGTTCGTATTCATCACTATTATTTCCGTCTCCAAAATCCCATAAGTAAAGAGATCCTCCAAAACTTTCATTGACGAAATCTATGGAGTCATTGACGCAAATCTCAGTAGGACCATCTATATCAGCATCTGATTCGAGGGTCACTAAATCGTACTTAATAGCTCCAAGATTGCAATTGCTGCTTCCATTAGATGTGGCGTGTGCTCCAGTGGTTGTTGGAAATGAATTGCCACCTCCACCTCCACACCCTGCACAAACTGCCTGGTAGATTATTCCTTTTTTATCAAATCGGCTTGTTCCACCATCCACATGTTCTCTTCCCGTTTGTGCACTTGTGCCCCCATAGAAAGAACCAAATAGGACCCCAGTTGCGCTGTCTTCAAGAACCATAAAATACATGTCGCTACCGTCAGTGGTAGTTTGTACCGCATTATTGGTAGTTGGAAGACCGCTGGTAGTAGAAGCGCCACTAGTCATAGAGCCAGTTCCGAAAAGATTTCCTCCCCAGCCTGCTATGAAAATATGATTGCACTGATTAACTAAAAATGCTGATAATGACAGATTTATATTGCCGTTTCCGGACCCCCATCGCGTTGAGAAAACAGTGTTTTGAAGGTTATTGGTCAGTTTGTGCAAGAACTGGCCACTGTTATTGACTGAATAGACCCAACTCGGTCCAATTGGGTAAGAACCTAGGGACTGACCTAGACAATATACATTGCCTTGCAGGTCGAGCTGAACGAAGAAGCTTTGGTCGTAATTATTTGTTCCGAGATAGGTTGAGGCCGAGAGATTCTGTCCGTTGTTACTGATCTTGGAAACCCAGCCATCAGCTGACCCCTGCTGATAGTTTTGATTTAATACATTATTAGTCGTGGGAAAATCTGTGCTTTTCGTACCCCCCGTGGCGAATACATTAAGATTTGGGTCAAACTGCAATGAATATGCAGCGTCTGCCTCACTACCACCGATGTAAGATGACCAGAGAAGACTAGTCAGATTTGAATTAAATTTAAAAACTACACCATCCGTTAACCCACCTCCATATCCGGTTTGAAAACCATTTACAATTGGGAAGTTCGATGAGCCAGTGCTTGTAGCCACATAGCAATTATCGTTGGCATCTACAATTATTTCACCTCGATATTCATCGGCATAGGCTTTCTGTAAAGTATCGCTAAGATTGATTCCGTCATTGCCTGACCCACCAACATAGGTGCAGCCGACTAGGTTAGTTCCATTCACATTGAACTTTGCAATAATGATATCTGACCCATTCGAATAGGCTACACCATTCGAATTATTGTTGCCGCCAGTTCCTGTTCCAATGCTTGACCCTCCATTAAATGTGCCGTCAAATGCGTTGTTTGTGGTTGGGAAATTATTACTTGATGTAGTGCCAAGAATGTATAGTTGGTTATTTGAATTAACTACCAAACTATGCGGGATTTCATTATTACTGCCTCCCAGATAGGTAGAATACACTAAGTCCGATCCGTCATCTTCAAACTTAGAAATGACGATGTCCGTACCTAAGCCAGTGCCACCACCTTGATATTGAGTTTGAAAAGCTCCCGTAGATGTGGGGTAGCCATTCATACTGCCACCTGTGCTCACCACAATTCCTCCCGCATATAGATTCCCTAGACTGTCATAGGTGGCTGTGCAGCCCCAATTATCAGTTGATGATCCTGTATATGACGCAAAGATTAATGTGGGATCTATAATTAGTGGGTAAGACTTGTCATAACCATCCACTTTAAAGCCTAATGTATCTTGGTTTAAGATGTAATGGCATCTAACAAAGACCTTTTCTCCATTAACTATTTGCCAAGCGATTGGCCTTTCATCTATCAAAAGGTCAACGGAATTTTCAATATGTAACTTGTTGTCGTTTAGATACAATTTATCAGCTCCACTAATCTTGAATTTGATTTTTTCCAATTCGGCTCCGCTGGCTAATCGGAATTCATATTTCATGTGTGAACCAAGGCTAGACAAGAAGAAATCTACATTGGGATAAACCTCCGGCATGCGGATTTCACCAAACTGATTTACTCCACCGGCCCACTTTTCAGGGTCATTTCCCAGGAAGTAGTTCACATAATCATGTGCTTTCTTTTGGCCTAATGGCTGAGTTGGATTGGCATCAATTAAGTCAAACTCAATGTTATGAAAACGCACCATAAAGTCATCGGGCATTTCGGCCCAACCATGATGATGATTTCCAATCAGGTCAAAATCTTCCTGACTTTTTAATTGGAGCATAAATTTACCATCACCTACCATTATATCTATGTTAGAGGCCTGTCCAAAGAAGAAGAGATCCTTATTCCATTGACCCTTATTTTCCTGATACTTTATAGGTAAATCATGCTCATGTTCATGCGCTAACGCACTGATAGCAAGGCATAGGAAGAATAGATATGTGATTAAATGCTTCAGGTATAAAAAAAATAAGCCCTTAAAGGAACACAATCATCCGATAAGTGTGATGTAAAAGACGCATGGATAGAGGCTTTCGTTGCTATTTAAACCGATGTAAATTGGATATGTTCTAGGTTTAAAATCATCTTAACTTTGGGCCACCTAAAAAGATGAGCGATCAAATAAAGCACGAGTGCGGAATTGCAGTGGTCCGCCTTCTCAAGCCCCTCGAATTTTACCGAGAAAAGTACGGAACAAGTTTCTATGGCCTCAATAAGATGTATCTCCTTATGGAGAAACAACATAACCGGGGTCAAGACGGAGCAGGTTTAGCCAATATTAAATTCGATGTCCCGCCAGGGGCAAGATATATTTCACGTCACAGGTCTAATAGCAACAAGCCCATTCAGGAGATTTTTGACCATGTTCATGGTCGCTTCAGTGATTTGACCAAGGGAGATCAAGAACTATTGTCCGATCCGCAATGGTTGAAAGAACATACGCCTTTTTCTGGAGAATTGTTTTTGGGTCATTTGCGCTATGGAACCTATGGAGGCAATAGCATTGAAGCTTGCCACCCCTTTCTGAGGCAAAACAATTGGATGACGCGCAACTTGGTTTTGGCTGGCAACTTCAACATGACAAATGTTGATGAGCAATTTGATCTTCTGGTAGACCTAGGTCAGCATCCAAAAAAGAAAGCAGATACTGTCACCGTACTCGAAAAGATCGGGCATTTCTTAGATGAAGAAAATGAAGCCTTATTCGGAAAGTATAAAAGGCTAGGCTACGGAAACAAAGAGATCACTGAGATGATTTCCAAAAACTTGGATATTCAGAATATCCTGACTCGATCAGCTGGAAACTTTGATGGTGGTTACACGATGTGTGGTTTAGTTGGAAATGGTGATGCATTTGTACTCCGAGATCCAAACGGCATTAGGCCTGCTTTCTATTACAAAGACGATGAGGTTGTAGTGGTCGCCAGCGAACGACCGGTTATTCAAACCGCATTTAATCTAACGTCAGACCAGGTCAGTGAAGTTGAGCCCGGGCATGCGCTAATCGTTAAGAAAGACGGAGGAGTTTCTATGGATATGATTCGCCAACCGGGTGAAAAATTATCCTGCTCATTTGAAAGAATCTACTTTTCTAGAGGGAGCGATACGGATATCTATAAGGAGCGAAAGGCCTTGGGAAGATTAGTTGTTCCTAGAATATTGCAAGCCATTGATGCAGACCTAGACAACAGCGTTTTTAGTTTTATTCCAAATACCGCTGAGGTTTCCTTTTATGGAATGGTCAGAGGTTTAGAAGAATTTCATAGTGAAAGAAAGATTGTTGAAATCCCTAGACTTGGCAACGATGAAGAAGGCTTAAGAAAGCTGCTGAATGAGCGTGTTCGAATAGAAAAGGTGGCCATCAAGGACGCTAAACTTAGGACTTTCATTACGCAAGACAGCGATAGAAATGAATTGGTTGCACATGTGTATGACGTCACATACGGAACAATTAGAAGAGGTAAGGACAACTTGGTAATGATTGATGACTCCATAGTTCGGGGCACTACATTAAAGCAAAGTATTCTGAGGATCTTAGATCGATTAGGACCCAAGAAGATTGTTGTAGTGAGCAGCGCGCCTCAAATTCGCTACCCAGACTGTTATGGAATTGATATGAGTCTTTTGCAAGACTTTTGCGTTTTTCAAGCTGCGCTTGCTTTGCTAAAAGACACAAAACAAGAGTATATTTTAAAGGAAGTGTATGATTTATGTGTTACAGATCTAGGGAACTTGAGTCAGACGAATCACGTGAAGAAGGTATACGCACCATTCACGGATGACCAGCTTTCAACCAAGGTTGGAGAGTTGCTTAGACCGAAGGATTTGAATGCTGATTTAGAGATTATTTTTCAAAGTATCGATGCATTGCATGAGGCTTGCCCAGATCATAAAGGCGACTGGTATTTCAGCGGAAATTACCCAACTCATGGTGGAAATAGAGTGGTCAACAAGGCTTACATGAATTTCTTTGAGGGGAAACGAGAGCGAGCCTACTAGGCTTATGAGGAGACTTTTCAATTTCAATGCTAAGAATTGTTTCTCTTCGAGAATTGTCGAATATATTATTTGTGTATTGTGGTAAACAGCCAATGAAGCTGAACTGAAGGCCATGCCTTCCATTACTTAGCTTTTCTAGTTTGTAAAGGCCATAAAAATCGGTCGTAGTTCCAGCTAGGTCATCATAGTCCTCCAGGGGAGTAATATTAAAACCTTGTATGGATTACCGAGTACCCTTATCGATAGCTCACCCTCTAGTGCTTTGTGTCATTTCTTGAGATGAGCCGAGGAAAAAAAGAAGGGTTAGTGCCACTCAAATTCTCAGCGATGTACAAAAAGGTTGAAATATTTTCTATTTTTAATCGACCTAAAAAGCCGACAAAATCAAGGGTTTATTCCATTTAAACGAATCAAAATTTTGTTTAATTGCGTAATTGAAAAATATTCAGGCAACTTTTCCGAAAAGTATCGAGTATTGTGTTTTGAAATAGGCGCTTGACCATTAGATCGATTAGACGACCCACTAACAAATGCGTTAACCTCAAAAAAATCTAATGACATGAAAAAGTTAGCCCCTGTATTTATCGCACTTATTGTTTTGTTTTTTATGATCTCAGCAGTTAATGCTCAGAATAAAATTTCAAACCCAGAATTACCTAAAGGTCTTGTTTTCCAATGGCGAATAGTGACCGAAACTGTGAACTCCGATTGGTCCAATGAGGACTTTACCATCAGCCGGACTTCAAAAGGATTGGTAGTGTATTATGGCGAATTCAAAAGCCTTGCTGCAGCCATGGCTGAGCTTCCAACTTTACCAGAAGGAGTTGATGTTAAGGATGTTTCCTTAGTTCCATTCTTTAACCAAACGAGTATATCAACAGCGGATGCTTTCACACTAATGGGAGATAGAACATGGTTTGATGCGAATAATGTGCAAATGGAAGTTGCCGCATCATTTACGGTATATTTTGACACATTCATTACTCCGATAAGTCCATATAAATTCGATGATATTGAAGAAGAACTGAGTTTTGAAATCCTTCCTAACCGCACATTTGCCTATTCGGCTGGCGAATTTCGATCCCTAAAGGATGCAGAGGTTTACCAAGAGGAATTGAGAGAATTGGGATATGAGTATGCGTAAGTAAACAAGTATCTGAACGGGCAGAAAGTTGCAGTGAATGAACTTGAAGAAATCTATGCTTACGCAGCGATGGGTTTTGACTAAGAATTGAAAGAGTGAGGCAGAAGGGTCAGAGTTTTCTGACCCTTACCTTTTCTTATAAATGGGCACGGTGCTGCAAGGCTCACCAAACATGAGGCTCTTTACAATTGGAGTTAAATTAGTAGCTAGTAACATGTAAACCGATTCGTCAATTACCTCATCACTACAACCCTTCACAATTACCTTTTGATCTATAAAAGAGTCATAATCCAATTTTTTGATAAGCTCCAGCCAAAGAAGCTTTTCTAAAGCTGCCCTCGATCCAAATAGACAAGAATTTGAAATTTCACTCAAAGCAGCACTAATTAGCATGTATGCCCATGTAGGCACAATGGCAGCAGTTGAGCAATGGATGTACACTTGCTTTCCTAGGTAACTACTCCAATCGTGATCTGCAATAAACGCTCGGAAATCCTTTTCGCGAAGCATTAATCCTTCAACAAGGACAGTTGAAATGTCTAAACCAATAATTTCCCAATTGGGTTTTAAATCTTCTAAATTGAGGGTGATTAACCCACTTTTTGCAACCTTATTTTCTATGGCGTCCATCAGATGAGGCCAAGTTCAACCAGAGCTTCTTCACTCATCATGTCTTTATCCCAGGTTGGTTCCCAAGTAAGGTCAATTTCAGCACTACTTATACCTTCTACACCAGCAGCTTTTTCTTGCACCTCTAATGGTAAACTTTCGGCTACTGGGCAGCTAGGCGAGGTTAAGGTCATCACTATGGTTGCATGTCGATCTTCATTTATTTTGATTTCATAAATCAAACCGAGCTCGTATATGTCCACTGGAATCTCAGGGTCGTAAATGGTCTTTAATGCATTAACTATACTTTTTTCTAGCTGTCTTACTTCTTCTATTTCCATTACTCCTCTGCTCGTTTTGCTGAATGCGCTAATGCGTACAATTTCATTTTTTTAACCATGGAAACCAGTCCATTTGAACGGTTTGGAGATAGATGCTCTTTTAAGCCGATTTTATCAATAAAATAAAGGTCGGCATTTGTAATTTCTTGGGGTGTGTGATTAGATAATACCTTAACCAACAGTCCTACCAATCCTCTTGTTATAATGGCATCACTATCCGCGTCAAAAAGAAGGTTTTTACCATCTTCTTTCGCTGTAAGCCACACTTGACTTTGGCAACCTTTTACCAAATTTTCGCTTGTTTTTTGATCGTCCGAAAGACCACTCAAGTCTTTACTAAAGGATATGATGTGCTCATATTTCTCCATCCAGTCACCGAAGAAGTCAAATTCTTCCACAATATCGTCTTGAATCTTGTTGATTGTCATCATTGATTTAAACCAGCTTTAAGTATCCTTTGTTCGATGGCGGTTGTTGAATAGCCTTTCACGAAAGAAAGTGAATGCACTTTCCCGCCATTATCCAAAACTTCTGAGGAGCCAATTATTTGCTCTAAAGTGTAATCTCCACCTTTTACTAAAACATTTGGCCTAAGGTTTTCAATTAATTCAAGTGGTGTTTCGTCATCAAAAGACACAATTAAATCAACTGATTGTAGACCAGCTAATACTATTGCTCTAGCCTCTAAAGGGTTGATGGGACGATGTGCGCCTTTGCCAAGTGTTTTGGCGGAATGATCACTATTGAGTCCGACAATCAATTTTGTACCTAGAGTTTTAGCTTCTTCTAAATACAATACATGTCCGGGGTGAATAAGGTCAAACACGCCATTTGTAAAAACAATTTTCTCCGTTTGCGCCCAATGGCTCACCAGTTTAATGGCCTCATCAAGCGATTGTATTTTTTCTTTGGACTTACTCATCGCCTTCATTTAAAATGGGAGCAGCATTAATTAACGGCATAATGAGTAAAGAGATAAATCCTAGCGTAATGATCATAACTGTCTGAGCGCACCATACAATCCAACCAAAAGCGTATCCTAATTCTCTATCTACTCCATAGAGTAACAATACGGTCATTACACCAAGGGGGTAGGCGCCTAATCCCCCTTGCACGGCCACTATGGTCAGTCCTCCCATTACGAAGGATGCCATTATTCCTGCGAAGGGTATATCATGCGTTTCGGGAAAAGCGAAAAACGCAAAGTAATTCATTCCTATGTAGCACAACCAAATTAGGGCAGTATGAAGGTAGAATCCAAACTGACCTTTCATTGTTTTCAAGGAAATGATTCCTTCCCACAGACCTAAAAGTTTACTTCGGATAGCAAGTGCAATCCTATGCTGTGAGTTTTGCATGAATCTCCAACCCAAGAATGCAACGACTAATGCAGCAACTCCAACTAGAGCAAAAATCAATTGATTTTGTACTTTTTCTAAAAAAGGATTTAACCAATCGGCTGCCATTCCGCCCAAAATATTGAGTTGTAATAAAAGTGTAACAGTCAGGATTAAGAGTAAAATGACGGCATCCACAACTCGTTCAGCCACCACTGTGCCAAACAGTTTTTCAAAAGGCTGTTTTTGATAGCGACCTAAAACTGCACAGCGACTGACTTCGCCCAATCTAGGGAAAGCAAGGTTGGCAATATATCCAATCATTACGGCGGCAAATCGGTTGATAAAATTGATTTGAATATTCAGTGGTTCTAAGGTGTATTTCCAGCGATATGCGCGAAAAACATGGCTTAAAACTCCGATGAGTGTTGCGATAAGAATCCACCAATAATTGGCGTTTGCAAAAGATTCCATTATGCTTTGCTTGTCTTCTTCAGTAAGATCTTTGTAAAAAATCCAAATAAGAAAGAATCCTATTGCAAGGGAGAATAATACCTGTAGTGCTGATTTTAATTTCTTACCCAATTATGTTGATTTTATGAGCCTATTTGTATTCTCATCAGGAAAGACTAACCGAGGCTTAAAGATTTTTGCTGATTCAAAGTCCATTTGCGCATAGGATATTATGATAACGATATCACCTTGCATCACTTTACGAGCTGCCGGACCATTGAGACTTATTATGCCTGAGTCTTTCTTTCCTTTAATTATGTAGGTTTCAAGACGTGCACCATTGTTAATGTTGACTATGGTGACCTTTTCACCTTCAATCATGTTGGCGGCCTCCATCAGCCGCTCATCAATCTCAATGCTTCCCACATAATCTAGGTGTGCATCGGTGACTTTAACACGGTGAATTTTTGATTTTAAAACTTCCACTTGCATTTCGCGGCAAAACTAGAAATTAATTAGGCTAATATTTTGATTTGGACTACTGTGTCCGCTCACCACAGTCGTTACAGTCAGTACCTAATTGGCAAACATTATGTAACGAATCTTTTCCTCCATCATCGCAAACGCCATCGTTAGCAAATGGACATGAATCATCACATAGTTGTTCTTCGCAGCCAACTGTGATTGTTAGAGCAAGTAGCAAAACTGAAATGGCTGAAAATATGCGTTTCATGGGGCGAATTTATTTTTCAATGGTTATGATGGTTCTCTCTCCGCAATCCTCGCAATCCGTAGCGAATCCGCAATAATTAGAAAGCGAGCCGGGACCACCGTCATCGCAAATGCTATCATTGGCAAATGTGCAGGTGTTTTCACAGAAAACCTCTTCCTTGGTTTTCAAAGGTTGTCCCTCCAATGGTTCTTCTCCTTCGCCTTTGCAAGACCCAACTAAGAAAAGTAGTATTAGTATATGACTAAAATGTTTTGTCATGACCACAAAGATGCATCTAAATATAATTGACGTAAATGAGGATTTTCGGTTTGAATAATTAGGCCATTCTCAATATGGGCAAATACTATATTTGCCGTCTGTTTAGGGGATGTAGCTCTCCCGATAACCATCAGGATTGCTATAGGATATCTAACAGAATCTGGGAAGTCGTGAAAGAATAAATTGGGGATGTAGCTCAGTTGGCTAGAGCGCTTGACTGGCAGTCAAGAGGTCGTGGGTTCGACTCCCATCTTCTCCACTCTGATAATCAAAGGGTTGCGAACGGCAATCCTTTTTTTATTTCCCAGTTGTAACACATTTGTAACGCTTTTTTGAAATAAGGGTTTCAGTGAGTATTACCCTTCAAATTGGCGGTATCATCTTTAGCTACCAGCATAGCCAGTTATAGATAATAGTTTAGAGACTTGCAATGGATTGTGATTTCCATTGTTATTGATTAGTAGAGTCACAAACCCTGCTCGAGTCAGTAATAGTTATAGTATGCCTTGTCTTCAGCCACTTAGTTTTAATAATGCGACCGCATCCATTTGGCAATGCTCTATTACCTTTTGATTACAACCAGCCAAGCACATGGAAAAAATGCAAAGGAAACAGACTAAACTTTGAACAATAATTATTTGTAAGCCTGCGAACTCGATGCTTA
>Ga0257120_1000852_pt1 | contig 21620 bp, 19 predicted proteins | sample SI106_10metaG_FD_190153 | JGI IMG/M metagenome (GOLD analysis project Ga0257120, IMG submission 190153) | Marine microbial communities from Saanich Inlet, British Columbia, Canada - SI106_10 | ecosystem: Environmental > Aquatic > Marine > Inlet | place: Canada: British Columbia | collected... | reverse complement strand
TAGTGTGTAAATACACCTTTAGGTTGTTTATTTCTTTTATATTTTATTTTCACAATTAAAAACCAATAAACAGGATATACGAAATGTAGAATATCATGGCTAAAAGGCTTTAAGTCTTGTAAAAGTATGAAAAAATGTCTTAGAAAGAAATTGTTCTATTGTTAATAAATAACATTTTCAAAAAAATTAAAGTTTGAATACCTTTATGGATTACTTAAGAATATCAAAACATGAAAAATATTTACTACAGGGAACATCTTATTAAACTTTTTAGAAAGCTCTTTCTAAACTCGAACAATGGGAAAAACAAACTTATTTTCTATGAAACTGATATTAGTCTTTTAAATGCATCTACACAAAATCAACCACATTATACTAAAGAAAAATTAAGGGAAATTAACTTCACTATATAAAAAAAATGATTTCTCTGATGAAGATGTATTAAATATTCTTGAATTCTTTTTCCTCGAATATCATAGAGTGGTGGGTTTAGAATAATTTGAAATAAAACCTATCTCAAATACTTTTTATCTACCCAGAAGGTTCCGAAAGGGATAAGAGATGCTAATAAGACTATGGCTAAAGTGCCGATGTTCCATTTGTATACTCTAAACAGAGCAAAGGCAATAGCCATAAGGCAATAGGCAACAAACAGAAGTCCGTGAGGCATTCCTACAAGTTTAACTAAGGCTTCTATTCCGAAAATATATTTTAAAGGAACAGCTATTATAATAAGTAAGATGTTTGATACACCCTCTAAGAAGGTAATAATTCGAAAGGCTTTTTTCATCGGTTCATTTTTGTAATGTACTTTCCAATAATGTCGAACTCTATATTTGCCAAATCACCCTCTTTAAAAGAATGGAAATTGGTGTACTCAAAAGTGTAAGGGATTATAGCAACAGAGAAACTATTGTCTTGAGAATTAACCACCGTTAGGCTTACCCCATTAACGCAAACAGAACCTTTTTCGACCGTAAAATGATCGGACAATTGGTGCTCAAAAGTATAGGTATGCCAGCCGTTTTCTTGTCCGATTTTAGAGCAAACTGCGGTTTGATCGACATGGCCTTGCACGATGTGTCCGTCTAGGCGGTCGCCCAATTTCATACATCTTTCCAGATTGACTTTATGTCCTTTTTCTAGTTTTGCTAAATTGGTTTTATCCAAAGTTTCTTTAATTGCCGTAACCGTATAAACGTCTTTGTCTATCGCGACAACAGTCAGGCAGATTCCGTTATGGGCAACGCTTTGATCAATTTTAAGCTCGTGAGTAAAGTCCGCTTTTACGCTAATGTGCAAATTGTCTTGCTCTTTAACCAAAGCAACCACTTCCCCCATTTGTTCGATTATTCCTGTAAACATTAGTAGTCTATTACTTGTTCTTCAATATCTTGAGGTACGTCTCTAAAAGTATAGTCTTGCCTTCTTAGTTGAGGGTCAAAACCTGCTTCTGTTATAGCTTCCTGAATGGTTTTGTAAGTAAACCTATGTGGAGCTCCAGCAGCAGAAACCACATTCTCTTCAATCATGATAGAACCAAAGTCGTTGGCACCAGCATGTAGGCATAATTGAGCCGTTTCTTTACCGACTGTTAGCCACGATGCCTGAATGTTTTTAACGTTTGGCAACATAATTCTGCTTATAGCAATCATACGAATGTACTCGTCGCTAGTCACATTGTTTTTTATTCCTCTTATTCGGTTTAGCAAAGTACCATCGTCCATAAATGGCCAAGGTATAAATGCTAAAAACCCTTCTGATTCTTTTGGTTTTTCGGCTTGTACTTCTCTTATCCAAACTAGGTGCTCAAACCTTTCTTCTAAGGTTTCTATATGGCCGAACATCATGGTAGCAGAAGTAGTAATGTCAAGCTGATGGCAAGCACGCATAACGTCTAGCCATTCCTGACCGGTACATTTTCCTCTAGAAATAAGTCTTCTTACTCTATCGTTAAGAATTTCTGCACCTGCTCCCGGAAGGCTATCCATTCCAGCTTCTTTAAGAGCGGCTAATACTTCTAGGTGAGATTTGTTTTCTAATTTGCAAATGTGAGCTACTTCTGGAGGCCCTAGTGCGTGCAATCTAATTTGTGGGTATAAAGATTTTAATTCTTTAAATAGATTGGTGTAAAATTCGAGTCCTAATTTAGGATGATGCCCACCTTGTAATAGCAACTGATCGCCACCATATTTAATAGTCTCTTCAATTTTAGGTTTGTACTGGTCAATCGTAGTTACATACACTTCTTCGTGGCCAGGAGGACGGAAGAAATTACAAAATTTGCAGTTAGCAATACAGGCGTTAGTAGTGTTTACATTTCTGTCGATTTGCCAAGTCACTAAACCGTCTGGTTTCTGTATCTTTCTTAGCTCATTAGCAACATGCATTAACTCTGCTGTAGAAGCGTTTTCAAAAAGAAATTGCCCTTCTTCGGCACTCAAAAATTCGAATTGCGATGCCCTCTGTAATAATGTGTCCGTATTCATCTAAAAATAGCTTAAATTTGCAGGTACAAAAATACGACAATAATTATGGACTCTACAATTTTCTACAGCGCTCAATTAAACAAAAATAATTCGGTTGTTTTAGCAATTAATAATACCAAAGAACTCGATGCTTTTTCTTTTTCTAAAGAAGAAAAAAGCTACATCGAAAAAGAGGTGAAAAAAGAAATAAAAAGCATCTGTATCAATCGTTTTGATCAGTATGTTTTTGTAGAGCTTTTAGAGCAAGACAAAGAAAAAGTAAGACTTAGAGCAAACGCCTTACACTCTTCCATCGTTTCCTTAAAAATAGAAGCGGTTGATATTCTAGATTTGTGTAAAACAGGCTCTCTAGGTTTTTACTTTGCAGAAGGATTAGCCTTAAGCAATTACCAGTTTTTAAAATACTTCTCTGAAGACAAAAGCAACAGCCTTAAAGAAATCAATTTGATTAGTGATAATGAAGACAAGGTAAAAGATCTTCAGGCTATGGTGGAAGGAACTTTAATTGCTAGAGATTTAGTAAACGAACCACTATCTTACCTTACTGCTTTACAATATAGTAAGGACATGGAAGTGCTTTCTAAAGAAGTTGGTTTAAAAGTAGAAGTACTTCACAAGAAAAAAATTGAAACACTTAAAATGGGCGGACTATTAGCAGTAAATAAAGGAAGTATCGACCCTCCTACTTTTACTATTATGGAATGGAAGCCTAAAAAGGCTACAAACACAAAACCAATTGTTTTAGTTGGAAAAGGAATTGTTTACGATACTGGAGGTTTAAGTCTAAAGCCAACAGCGAACTCTATGGACATTATGAAATGTGACATGGGTGGTTCTGCAGCAGTTGTAGGTGCTATGTATGCTATTGCAAAAGCAAAACTAGACGTACACGTAGTGGCATTAATTCCTGCTACAGATAACCGTCCATCAGGAAATGCATACGCTCCTGGAGACGTAATTACGATGTTCGACGGAACAACCGTAGAGGTATTAAATACCGATGCAGAAGGAAGACTTATTCTTGCCGATGCCCTTAGCTATGCTAAAAAATATAAACCAGAATTGGTTATCGATTTGGCTACCCTAACTGGGGCAGCTGCTAGAGCAATTGGCAAGCAAGGTATTGTTGCTATGGGTAATGACGAAACTACCATGGAAGCTCTAAAACAAAGTGGAGATGAAGTGTATGAAAGAATTGCAGAGTTTCCTTTTTGGAACGAATATAGTGCCGATTTAAAATCTACAATTGCCGATTTAAAAAACCTAGGTGGACCTGAAGGAGGGGCTATAACGGCAGGTAAGTTTTTAGAGCACTTTACCGATTATCCATACACTCACCTAGATATTGCTGGCCCTGCTTTTTGCATGGCTCCATTTAACTACAGAGGCGTTGGAGGAACAGGGGTTGGAGTGCGTATATTATTTGACTTTCTTAAAAATAAATCAAAATAAGTTTTGCGAAAAAATCTTAAAATAGGAATCTCAATAGGAGATATTAACGGAATTGGATTAGAAGTAGTCTTAAAAACATTCAAAGACAATAGAATGTTGGATATATGTACCCCTATTATATTCGGCTCTACCAAACTAATTAACGATTACAAAAAAGCCCTTTCGTTAGACAATATGTCTTTTCATTCTATTAAGAATGTGGATCAGGCTAAAACAAAAAAAATAAACGTTCTCGAATGTTGGAATGAAAATGTAAAACTTGCTTTAGGAGAAAATAACAAGGATGGTGGTAAATACGCTTTCAAATCCTTAGAAAAAGCGACTGCAGAATTAGTAAAGAATGCCATCGACGCTCTAGTAACTGCTCCTATTAACAAAAAAAATATTCAATCTGACACATTCTCTTTTCCTGGCCACACCGAATATTTGGCCGATAAAAAGAAGGAAGATGTTTTGATGCTAATGACAACTGACAGTTTAAAAGTTGGAGTGGTAACCAGCCATATCCCTCTAGGAAAAGTTGCTGAAAATGTAAATGAAAAATCGATTCTTCAGAAATTAGAATTGTTTCAAAAGAGTTTAATTCAAGATTTCGGGATACGTAAACCTAAAATAGCCGTTTTAGGATTGAACCCTCATGCCGGAGACAGTGGTGTTTTGGGCAAGGAAGAGGAAAAAGTGATTGTTCCGACTATTGAAAAAGCAAAAGAAAATAACATTTTGGCTTTCGGACCCTATGCTGCAGACAGTTTTTTCGGTTCTTCTTTAATGAAAAAATTCGATGGAGTTTTAGCAATGTATCACGATCAAGGATTGATTCCTTTTAAAACTATTTCTTTTGGTCAGGGTGTTAATTATAGTGCCGGCTTGTCATTTATTCGTACTTCACCAGATCACGGAACAGCATATGATATAGCAGGTAAAAATATAGCAGATGAGTCCTCGTTTAGAGAAGCTATATATTTGGCTTGTGATATTGCCAAAAAAAGACAAGAATTTAAGGAGTTAAATACCAATGTTTTGAAGATCCATAACAGAAGCAGGCCGAATTCTGACTTCTAAGCATTCTAATTAACGAATTATTATTACATTTGCAGTCCTTTTTTTAAACAATTGAAACAATGACCGAAAAGAAACAATTTGAGATTCCTTTTTCAGGTTTGAAGCTTGGCTCTCATCGTTTTGATTTCAAAATAGAGGATTCGTTCTTTGAAGATTATGACTTAGATAAATTGAACAATGTGGATGTATCCATAGCCGTTCATCTAGACAAAAAAGCAAATATGCTAGTTCTTAATTTTGAACTAGAAGGTCAAATGACCTTAATTTGCGATAGATGTACCGATCAATTTATTCAAAAGATTAATCACAACTTTGACTTAATTGTTCGCTTTTCCGATATTATTGAAGAAAGCGACAATGAAGAACTTTTGATTTTATCCCCTAACGATCATACCATTTCGTTAGACGATTATTTTCACGAATTTGTTTTATTGTCTTTGCCGACAAAAAGAGCCCATTCGAATATTGAAGATTGCAATCAGGAGATGATAAAAAAAATAGATGAAATGGGCTATTATGGCTCTGAAGTCGAAGAAGAAGAAAATGAAATCGACCCTAGGTGGGCTGATTTAAAAAAAATAAAGACCAAAAAATAATTAGAAACTATGGCACATCCTAAACGAAAAATCTCGAAAACAAGAAGAGATAAAAGAAGAACACACTACAAAGCAACTGCAGCAAATGTTACTAATTGCCCAAATTGTAGTGCTCCAACTCAACAACACAGAGTTTGTGGAGAATGTGGATTTTATAGAGGCAAAGAAGCTATTTCTCAGGAAGTAGCAGTTTAATACCCTCATCCAAATATTTAATTTTTTTATTTGTAGATTTAGGCTCTATATAATAGAACTAAATCTACATTTGTTTTAAATGGACAAAATCCGAATAGGAATCGACATAATGGGAGGCGACTTTGCCCCCAACAAAACGATCGAAGGAAGCATACTTGCGGCTAAAGATTTAAGCCAAAACGTACAGCTTGTATTGATTGGAGATGAAACTAAAATTATCAACGAATTGAAACTAAAGGGTTTTGATTCTAGTTCATTCGAAATCGTTCACGCTCCTGAGGTCATCGAAATGGGTGACCACCCAACCAAAGCACTTGTTAAAAAACCTCAATCGAGCATAAGTGTAGGTTTCCAACTTTTAAAAAATAATAAAATCGACGGATTTGCTAGCGCAGGTAATACTGGAGCTATGTTTGTTGGTGGCTATATGTCAGTAAAGCCAATTGCTGGCGTACTTCGCCCTTGCATTTCTTCTATTCTTCCTAAAGAAGATGGAGGTGTAAACGTAATTTTAGACGTAGGTGCTAATGCAGACTGTAAGCCCGACGTATTATATCAATTCGGAATTTTAGGCTCTCTATTTGCAGAACACGTTTGCGGAATTAAAAGCCCCAAGGTAGGACTCCTTAATATTGGAGAAGAAGAGACCAAAGGAAATATGTTAACTATTGCTGCTCACGAATTAATGAAAGACAGCGCAGATTTTGATTTTGTTGGAAACATTGAAAGTAGAGATATTTTTAGTGAGCATAGCGATGTAATAGTGTGTGACGGATTTACCGGAAATGTTGTTTTAAAACAAGCAGAAGCGGTTTACGAACTGATGAAGAAAAGAAAAATAAACGACGAGTATTTTAATCGTTTTAATTATGAAAATTACGGAGGAACACCAATATTAGGACTTAATAAAACGGTTGTAATTGGTCATGGTATATCCAACGAAATAGCTATAAAAAATATGATTGTTTTAACTGCTGATGTGGTAGAGGCAGATCTAACAAACAAAATATTAAATAAATTTAATAATGACTAAAACTACAGCAGCAATTACAGCTGTCAGCGGATGGGTGCCAGACTACGTTCTAACTAATGAAGAGTTAGAAAAAATGGTAGACACTAATGATGAGTGGATAACTAGCAGAACCGGAATAAAGGAAAGAAGAATTTTAAAAGGGGAAGGCTTAGGTTCGTCTGATCTTGCAGTAAATGCTATTAATTTATTGCTTGAAAAAAGAGGCATCGGTGCTGAAGAAATTGATTTAATTATTTGTGCTACTGCAACACCAGACATGTTGTTTCCTTCTACGGCTTGCATTATTGCCGATAAAATTGGAGCAAAAAATGCCTTTGGATATGATTTAATGGCTGCTTGCTCTGGATTTTTATTCTCAGTAGCTACTGCTTCTAAATATATAGAAACAGGAACTTACAAGAAAATTGTAGTAGTTGGAGCAGACAAAATGTCTTCAATAGTTGATTATGAAGACAGACAAACCTGTATCATATTTGGCGATGGTGCTGGAGCGGTTCTTTTGGAACCAGACACAGAAGGATTTGGGGTCCAAGATTCTATTTTGAAAAGTAATGGCGAAGGAAGACATTATTTAAAAATGGAAGGCGGCGGTTCGGCAAACCCTGCGTCTTATGCTACTATTGACGCAAAACAACATTATATACATCAGGAAGGACAAACTGTTTTTAAGTTTGCAGTAAAAGGAATGGCCGATGTTTCTGAAGAAATAATGAAAAAAAATAACCTTACTGGTGACGATATTGCTTGGCTAGTTCCTCATCAAGCTAATAAAAGAATTATTGATGCAACAGCTAACAGAATGGGAGTTGGTACAGATAAGGTAATGCTTAATATTTCTAAATATGGTAACACCACAAATGGAACAATTCCATTGTGTTTATGGGAATGGGAAAGCCAACTAAACAAAGGAGATAATATTATATTAGCTGCATTTGGCGGAGGCTTCACCTGGGGTTCTATTTATTTAAAATGGGCTTACGACTCCAAATAAATTTTTAAATTTGACTAAATTAAAAAAATCAAAAACAATGGATTTAAAAGAAATTCAAGAATTAATCAAGTTTGTAGCTAAATCTGGAGCTACAGAAGTAGATTTAGAAATTGATAATATTAAAATTTCTATAAAATCTCCTGCTATCAAAAGAGGAAAATTAATTGAAGAGCCTCAACAAATTATTCAACAAATTCCGTTACAACAAGGAATGGGAATGGCTCCAATGATATCTGAAGTGATGCAGCCAGCTGCTCAAGCAGCTACGGATGCAGGCTCTGACAACTCTGAAGAGGATAATGAAGATCACTTGATCATAATCAAATCTCCAATGATAGGTACTTTCTACAGAAAGCCATCTCCTGACAAAGACACTTTTGTAAATGTAGGAGACACAATAAACCCTGGTGATGTTACTTGCGTAATTGAAGCAATGAAATTATTTAACGAAATAGAGTCAGAAATTTCCGGGAAAATTGTTAAAGTTTTAGTGGAAGATTCTTCTCCAGTAGAATACGATCAACCATTATTTTTAGTTGACCCTTCTTAAAACATAGCTTTATGTTTAAAAAAATACTAATCGCCAACAGAGGTGAAATTGCATTGCGTATTATTCGTACATGTAAAGAAATGAATATTAAAACAGTTGCCGTTTATTCTACAGCTGATAAAGATAGTCTTCACGTACGATTTGCTGATGAGGCCGTATGTGTAGGTCCAGGAGCAAGTGCGGACTCCTATCTAAAAATTTCCAATATAATAGCAGCAGCAGAAATAACTAATGCGGATGCAATTCATCCGGGTTATGGTTTTCTATCTGAAAACGCTAACTTCTCTAAAATTTGCCAAGAAAACGGTATTAAGTTTATAGGTGCTTCTCCAGAGATGATTGATTCTATGGGAGATAAAGCTTCTGCTAAAGAAACCATGAAAAGAGCAGGCGTTCCTACTATTCCGGGATCTGAAGGAATTATAGAAACGTTTGAGAAATGTAAAAAAGTTGCTCTAGAAATTGGCTACCCTGTTATGTTAAAAGCAACAGCTGGTGGTGGTGGTAGAGGAATGAGATTGGTTTGGAAAGCAACAGATCTACAAGATGCTTGGGATTCTGCCAGGCAAGAATCTGCTGCTGCATTCGGAAACGACGCCATGTATATGGAAAAGTTTATTGAAAACCCAAGACATATCGAAATTCAGATTGTTGGAGATTCTACAGGAAAAGCCTGTCATTTATCAGAAAGAGATTGTTCAATTCAGAGAAGACATCAGAAACTGATGGAAGAAACTCCTTCTCCGTTTATGACCGATGACCTTAGAGAAAGAATGGGTAAGGCTGCTATTTTAGCTGGCGAATCTGTGAAATACGAAGGTGCTGGTACAGTAGAATTTTTAGTAGATAAACACCGCGATTTCTATTTCATGGAAATGAATACGCGTATACAGGTAGAACATCCTATTACCGAAGAGGTAGTAGATCATGATCTTATCTGCGAGCAAATTAAAGTAGCTTATGGGATTCCTATTTCTGGGAAAAATTATTTCCCTAAAATGCACGCTATAGAGTGTAGAATAAATGCAGAAGACCCGCATAATAATTTCCGTCCTTGCCCTGGTAGAATATCTAATTTTCACGCTCCAGGAGGTCATGGGGTACGTATAGACACACATGTGTATACCAACTATGTTATTCCTCCAAACTACGACTCGATGATTGCTAAGCTGATTACAGTAGCTCAAACAAGAGAAGAAGCAATTGCAAAGATGGAAAGAGCACTACAAGAATTTGTTATTGAAGGAGTGAATACTACCATTCCTTTTCACCAACAATTAATGAAAAACGAAGATTTTCGTAAAGGGGATTATACCACCAAGTTTATGGAAAGCTTTGAAATCAAATAAGAGAATTTATCTCTATAATAAAAAAGCCCTTAGAAATTTCTAAGGGCTTTTTTATTGCTTTATAGTTTATAGTTAAGAAGGTTGAACTACTTTTTTAAGAGTCACCATTTTTTTAACCGTCTCTTTGATAGCGTCTTTATCGTAATTACATTCTTTCCAGAGTTCGGCTTGGGTACCATGCTCTACATACAAGTCAGGAATACCCATACGAATTACCTTTGCAGAATATTCTTGGTCTACCATATATTCTAAAACTGCTGAACCAAATCCACCCTGAATACATCCGTCTTCTACAGTAATTACTTTGTCGTGCTTTTGGAAAACCTCATCTAACAATTTATGATCTAATGGCTTAACAAAACGCATATCATAAACACCAACGCTATAACCTTGCTCTTGTAATTCTGAAGCGGCATCCACAGCAAAATTACCTACATGACCTATAGTAAGAATTGCTACATCAGAACCCTCTTTTATTTTTCTTCCGGTACCTATTTCAATTTCTTGTAAAGGAGATTCCCAATCTATAAAACGTCCATTTCCTCTTGGATAACGAATAGAGAAAGGTCCTTTATTTGGCAATTGAGCCGTATACATTAAGTTTCTTAATTCTTTCTCATCCATTGGAGAAGAAACAATCATGTTAGGAATAAATCGGAAAAAGGCCATATCGTATACTCCATGATGAGTAGGCCCATCAGCGCCGACTAAACCACCTCTATCTAAACAGAAAACAACGTTTAAGTTTTGTATAGCTACATCATGAATTACCTGATCGTAAGCCCTTTGCATAAATGAGGAATAGATGTTACAAAAAGGAACCAATCCTTGTGTTGCTAAACCTGCTGAAAAAGTAACTGCATGCTGCTCAGCGATACCTACATCAAATGCTCTTTCTGGCATTTCTTGCATCATCATTCCTAGAGAACAACCCGTTGGCATTGCTGGGGTAATACCCATTATTTTTTCGTTCTTTTTGGCTAATTCAATAATTGTTTTACCAAAAACATCTTGGTATTTTGGTGGCTTTGGAGCCGTATCAGCTTTAAAGATTTCTCCCGTTGATTTGTCGAACAAACCTGGAGCATGCCACTTAGTTGGGCTTCCCTTTTCAGCTGGCTCATAGCCTTTTCCTTTCTTAGTAATACAATGTAAAATTTTTGGGCCAGGAATGTCTTTTAAGTCATTTAAAACACGACTTAAATGTTCTACATCATGTCCGTCTACAGGTCCGAAGTATCTGAAATTTAAAGACTCGAAATAATTACTTTGTTTTAACAACACAGACTTTACAGCATGCTCAATTTTAGCAGCTATAGATTGTGCGTTTGGCCCAAACTTACTGACTTTTCCTAAAAGATTCCAAACCTCATCTTTTACCTTGTTATAGGTATGAGAAGTAGCAATGTCAGTCAAATATTCTTTTAAAGCCCCTACGTTAGGGTCGATAGACATACAATTGTCATTTAAAATGACAAGTATGTTAGAGTTTTCAATTCCTGCATGATTAAGGCCTTCAAAGGCTAATCCGGCAGTCATAGCGCCATCTCCAATTATTGCGATATGTTGTTTTTCTTTTTCTCCTTTGTACTCGGAAGCTACAGCCATTCCTAAGGCACCAGAAATAGAGGTGGAAGAATGACCTACGCCAAACGTATCGTATTCGCTTTCACTTCTTTTTGGAAATCCGCTTATACCTTTATATACTCTATTGGTATGAAAAACATCTTTTCTTCCAGTAAGTATTTTGTGACCATAAGCCTGATGACCTACGTCCCAAACTAGTTGGTCATAAGGGGTATTGTATACGTAATGAAGAGCAACTGTAAGCTCAACAACACCTAGGCTGGCGCCGAAATGACCTCCCTTTTGAGAAACTATTTCTACAATAAATTGTCTTAATTCATCACAAACCTGTGGTAATTGAGACTGTTTTAATTTTTTTAGATCTTCTGGAAGATCTATTTGGTTTAGTAAATTGTTGTTTTTACTCATTATGAGCTTGTTTCGATATAGCAGTACAAATATAACAAATTGCTAGCATTAAATAATGCAATAATTATAATCTAAAACTTGAGTTTATTTCTCAACTTATCCGATAATAAATACATCACCGGAACAATTACTAAGGTTAAGAATGTAGCAAAAGTTAGTCCGAAGATTACTGTCCAGGCCATTGGCCCCCAAAATAGCGCGTTATCACCTCCAAAAAATATTTCTGGATTAAACTCTGTTAATAATTTCGTGAAGTTAATGTTCATACCAGTAGCTAGAGGTAAAAGTCCTAAAACAGTAGTTATTGCCGTCAGTAAAACCGGGCGTAATCTTTTTTCTCCACCCTTTTTAATACAATCAATAGCGTCTTTGCTATTTAATGGCTCATTCTCATCTAGGCCTAATTCTTCTCTTTTTCTAGACTTTAATAAATCTATATAATCTATAAGAACAATGGCGTTGTTTACGACAATTCCGGCCAAAGAAACAATTCCGATACCCGTCATGATAATTACAAAGTCCATATTAAATATTGCAAGTCCTAAAAAGACACCAATAGTACTAAATAGAACCGTCATTATAATAATAACTGGTTTGAATACTGAGTTGAACTGAGAAACTAAAATAATTGTAATTAAAGCAATAGCAATCATCAATGCTTTAGACAAAAATGCTTGAGACTCCGCTTGCTCTTGTTGCTTTCCGGTAAACTGTAAGTTGTAACCAGCTGGCAGAGTATAATTGTCTAAAAGCTTTTTTATTTGTTCGTTAATGATAGACTCGTTATAGCCTTCTACTACATTAGAGTAGATGGTCACTTGTCTTTTAAGGTCTTTTCTATTTACCGAGCCATAAGTGTTGTTATAGCTATAGTCGGCAACAGCAGAAACAGGTATTTGCATTACTTTTCCACTAGACTGACTTCTAAAGGTAATGCGCTGATTCATTAGAGACGAAACGTTATACCTATATTTATCGGCCAACCTCAACACTATTGGGTATTCGTCTTCCCCATCCTTAAACTTAGACAGTTCTTTACCAAACAAAGCAGTACGAATAGTAGACCCAACCTGAGAAGTAGAAACGCCCATTCGTCTAGTCATATCTCTATCAATATTAACTAATAGCTCGGCTTTGTTAAGCTCTAAATCTACCTTTAGTCCTTCTATCCCAGCTATTTTTTCATCGTCTATAATCTTCTGAACATCTTCAGAAATAGAAAGAAGTTGATCGAAGTCTTCTCCAGAAATTTCCATGTTAATAGGCCTTCCCATTGGAGGTCCGTCTCTATTTTTATCAACCGTAATCTCAACTCCAGGCATCCCTCTAAGACTAGAAGAAAGTTCTTTCATAACATCACCTGTTATGACTCCTTCTCTAAACCTATACTCTAAAAAATTTATGGTTATTCTGGCCTTGTTTGGAGTGTTACCCATGTTTCCGCCCATCTCGTTAGGATCGGCAGTTCCAGAACCAACGTTTGTTAAAACAGAAGACACCGCAATTTGGTAAGGCTCTAAAATGGTAGTTATTTTTTTCTCTACCACTTTAGCAACCGAATCGGTATAGTTAACATCTGTTCCGTTAGGAAGCTCTAAGAAGACATTTATATACTTAGGTTCGTTTACAGGGAAAAACTCTACGTTTGGCTTCATTAAAACAAAAAAGACGATAGAGAAAATAAGTAGTCCGAACGTTCCTAATAAAAGTTTTAATGGCTGTCTTCCGTTCAAAGAACGAGCTAAAATCGAAGAGTATCTTTTTTCTAAACGAACCAATAACACGTCTTGAAACCAATAAGACCAAGGCGTAAAATAAAAGCCGTTTATTAAAGACAATAAGCTGAAAGCCAAAGCTAAAGAACCTAAAATCTTATACCCTATTAAATAAAAGAGGATAGAAGCAGCTGCTAAAATAATAGCTGTTTTCTGAATTTTCTTTTTCTGCGGTTTTAATCTCTCTTCCTTTTTTATAAAGGTAGCTGCAAAAACAGGATTGATAACCAAGGCTACAAACAATGAAGAGCCTAAAACTATAATAAGAGTCATAGGTATGTAGCCCATAAACTCTCCCATTAAATCGTCCCAAAACAAAAGAGGGAAAAACGCAGCTAAAGTAGTTGCCGTAGATGATATAATAGGTATTGCAATTTCACCAACCCCCTTTTTAGCTGCCTCCATTCTGGACAAACCTTCTTTATTAAAGAGCCTGTCTATGTTTTCAATTACAACAATAGCGTTGTCTACAAGCATTCCTAAAGCTAGTATTAATGCAAAAAGAACAACCATATTCATTGTTGTTCCCATTCCTCCGAAAACCACAAAACTGATAAACATCGAAAGAGGAATTGCTAGTCCTACAAATAAAGCATTTCGCAATCCTAAGAAAAACAGTAAGGTAAGAACTACCAATATAACACCAAAAATAATGCTGTTTTCAAGGTTGCTTAATTGATCTCTAGTTTGTTCCGATTGATCATTTGTTATGGAGATATTTAAATTTTTAGGTATCTGTTTAGATTCTTTTGACTGTGCTAAAAGAGCCATAATCTTGTCGGTAGCAACCAATAAGTTTTGACCTGTTTTTTTAACCACGTTTAAAGAAACTACTGGGTCATTATCAAGTCTGGCAAAACTTTCTCTATCCTCGTATCCATTGGTAACCGTTGCAATATCTTTAAGATATACTATGTTACCTTTTTCGTGTTTTACAATAATATTACCTATCTCTTTTGCAGATTTAAATTCTGCACTAGTACGAACTGTTCGTCTTAAGTCTCCAATTAAAACATCTCCTGCTGCAATAGATATATTTTCGAAACGTACCGCATCTTCAATGTCTCTAAAACTAACTTTGCTGCTTTCCATTAAATGGAGGTCTGCTTCAATAAGAACTTCCTTGTCTAATAATCCCGTAATCTCCACTTTAGATATTTCGCCAAAAGTCTCTATTTCATCTTGCAAATACTCAGCATAAACTTTAAGTTCGTCTAAACTAAAATCTCCTGAAAGATTAATATTAAGAATCGGGAATTCGGAAAAGTCGATATCCATCACCATAGGATCCATATCAAGATCTGAAGGTAAATCTCCTTTGGCTTTATCTACCCCATCTTTCACATCTTGAAGAGCTGTTTTAAGCTCTACATCAGTGTTAAACTCAACTATAATGGAAGAGTTGTCTTGCAGTGAAGAAGACGATAATTTCTTAATCCCTTTAATTGATTTTAACTCCTTTTCGATTGGCCTAGTAATAAGGTTTTCAATATCAGCAGGAGAATTACCTGGATATACCGTCTGTACCATAATAGTAGGCATAACTATATCCGGATACAGAGACTTTGGCATAGACTGATAAGAAATCAGACCAAAGATTGTAAGTAAGAAAGTTAAGATAAAAACGGTTGTCTTATTTTTCAAAGACAAATTAGTTAGTTTAAAACTACGATTAGCCATAATTGGTTTTTACTTTATATCAATAGTACTTCCGTTAGACACTTCATTAAATCCATTAATGATTATCTGATCGCCAACTTCTAGACCTGATAAAACATGAGTAAACTTATTGTATGAAAGTCCTGTTTCAATATATTTTTTCTGTGCGTTTATGCCGCTTACAACAAAAACAAAATTTCCTCTCATGTCTTTCTTAATCACCTTTGATGGTAGTGTAATTGCATTGTCAGAGTAAAAGTCTTTAATCTTTAGAGACGCAACCGCATTAGGTTTTATAAATCCGGATTCATTTTGCAAATCTATTTTCAATTTAAACGTTCTGTTTTCAGGATTAATTACCTGACCAATAAAAGTAACAGGAGCTTCTTGCTCAATGTCTAAGGAGTTGAATTTGATACTTACAATATCGTTAGGGTTAATTTTGTTGGCATACCTTTCTGCAACGTCTGCCTCTATTTGAAGTTTTTTAGAATTAACTAATCTTAAAATAGGCATTCCTGGGTTTGCATATTCGCCAGCATTAATATAAATCTCATCAAGCCTACCGCTTATTGGAGCAGAAATTTCCAACTTATCTAATTGTGCTTCTGCTGCATCTAATTTATTGCGCATGGAAGCGTATTGGTTTTTGGACTGAAGGAATTGAATTTCAGATCCTATCCCTTGATTCCACAAATTCGTTTGGCGATCAAAAGTAGTTTTTGAAAGTTCGACAGTAGCTTTTAAATCTTCCACTTGGCTTGACAAAACACTTGCATCTAGCTGAAGAATTGCTTGTCCTTTAGTCACCCAAGAGCCTTCTTTTACTAGTATTTGTTTTACTACTCCAGGCATTTCGGCACTTACCAAAACATTTTCTTTAGAAGAAACAATTCCTGGTTGTTCAACAAAATGAGAAAAAGAACCAAGCTCTAGAGTCAAGACGCTAACAGGAACGCCTCCGTCAGTAACAGTATCTAAAGATGAAAGCTCTTCTTGCAAGTTGGCAATTTGAGATTTCACTTCGGTAAACTGTTGTTTTAACGTCTTAAGTTCTGCTTTCTTTTTATCAAGTTCACTGACTTTTTCGCTACATCCGGTTAAAATTATAACCAATGATAATAAACTGATTTTTAATAAATTCATCTTAATTTCCTATAGTTCGTTGATAATTTGTTTTTGCTTTTAGTAAGCTATATATAGCTTGTGAGTTTTGAGAAAATGCATTCATATAGTCTGCGCCTGCTTGAGAAAGCTCCATGCTACTGACCAAACCTTCTCTGTATTTGACCATTGTTTTACTATATATTTTTTTACTTAACTCTAAGTTATTTTGACGAATAGAATGGGTGCTCACCGCCGTTAAATAAGTAGACTGGGCAGATAAGTGCTCTAGTTTAAGAGATTGTGTAACTAGTTCGAAATCGTTTCTAGATTGCTCTAGTCTTATTTTAGCTTTCTGAACTCTTGTTCTGGTTGAAAAACCATCAAAGATATTCATGGTTGCTTTCACTCCTATTAATTTAGAAGGATACCATTTTCCGTCTTCAGTAAAATTAAACTCGTTACGCATAGCGTTCTTACTGTAAGATCCGAAAGCTACAATGCTTGGCAAATATGCCGATTGGTATCTTCTAACGTCTAGATTATTAACCTTAACTTGGGTTTGGGCTAGTTGATATTCTATTCTGTTTTCGATTGTTGGCTCCTGAATTAAGATGTTTTTGCTAGCATCTAAAAGTCCCGATAAGCTATCGCTCAATATCAGCTTCTCGTCTAAAGGGAGGCCTATTAAAAGCTTTAACATAGAATGGGACATTTTTGTAATTCTATTCATGCTCTCCGATTGAGTTTTCATATTTGAAAGCGTTATTGCCATTCTGTCCACATCAATGTCTTCGACCATTCCTTGCTCATATCTAGCGCTTATTTCGTCTAAGATATCCACATGAATTTCATAAATTAACTTTAAAAATTCGTTTCTATCTTGAGCTACTAAAACATTATAATACATAGCAGCAACACTATCCTGAACTTGCTGTTTGGTAAGCTCTAAAGATTTTAAAGATAGTTGCTTGAAAATAGAAGAAGCTCTAAGGCCAACGATATAAGATCCATCAAAAATTAATTGAGAAGCCGATAAAGTAGATGTTACGTTTTGACTGGTTCCGAATTGAAGTTCTGTAAACTCATCAGTACCTGAACTCGGCCCAAACATTCCACTTGGTACAAGCGTAGTCGGGAGTTCTAAAAAGTTTTGCCAATTTACTTCCCCATTAACTTCAGGAAGACCAATAGCAATAGTTTCTAAAACTTGCTTCTTTGCAAATTTGACATCTAATTTTGCATTTTTAACTGCATTGTTGTTTTCTAGCCCTAATTCTACAGCTTGCTCTACAGACAATTGTTGCTGAGCAAAAAGTGGTAAAGCAAAAAACAATAAAATAATTATTCTTACCATATTTCTAATTTTTCTTCTAAGTATTTTAATCCAACTGAAGAGGCAATTCCTCTTACATGATAAATTCTATGATCTTTTAAAGTCTCTCTTAAATCATAGGTCTGATTTTTTATAAAGTGGCCGTCTAATAAATACTCAGATCTATTAATAAATAGTTTTGATATCAAAGCAGCATTCAAATCGTCTCTATAAAGCTTTTGTTTTATACCTTTTTCAATATTAGAATGTATTAAATCAAACAAAAAATTCTGCTTAAGGTTTTCGACAAGCTCCCAACTTTCGTTATAATATTTTTTCAATTCGCTGATTAAAGCAGGATTCATAGAATGAAAAAGAAAAGAAATTTTTTCATCCATTTCATATAATTCATCAATAGCGTTTTTTTCTTCTTGGCATATAACCGAAAAAGATTCTTTCAATACTTCACATTGAAAACCAAATACTTGAAATACTAAATCGGCTTTATTATTTACGTGCAAATAAAGAGTTTTCTTAGAAATCCCTAGATTGGAAGATACCTCATCCATATTAACCGAACGAACCCCACTTTTAATAAAAAGCAGTAACGATTGGGAAATTATCTTTTCTTTTAGCTCCATATTCGAAGCGCAAATTTAATTAGAATAAACTTTGGAAACAATTTTAATTCAACATTGTTTCCAATATAATTGAAGCAATTGACCATTCTTTTAATATCTTTGCTTAGTAATTATATATTTATAGAATGAAAAGAACCAAAATATCTAATCTTCTTGGCGAAGATTTTGTCAGTAAAACCGTTTGCGTAAAAGGTTGGGTAAGAACGAAAAGAGGGAGTAAAAACGTAGCTTTTATTGCATTAAATGATGGCTCAACAATTAACAATATTCAAATTGTTGCAGAAACATCTAGCTTTGATGAAGATATTTTGAAAGACATCACCACAGGAGCTTGTATTTCTGTGAACGGAAAATTAATAGAATCTCAAGGCGGGGGCCAAAAAGTAGAAATAAATGCAGACGCAATAACTGTTCTTGGTTTAGCAAATGCAGATACTTTCCCTTTACAACCTAAAAGACATAGCTTAGAATTTTTAAGAGAAAAGGCTCACCTAAGATTTCGCACCAATACATTTAGTGCTGTTTTTAGAGTAAGGCACGCATTGTCTTTTGCTATACATAACTTTTTTAACGAAAGAGGATTCGTTTATATGAATACTCCAATCGTTACTGGAGCAGATGCAGAAGGTGCTGGAGAAATGTTTCAAGTAACAAATCTTGACTTAGACTCTTTACCTAAAAAAGAAGACGGAACGACTGATATGAGTCAAGACTTTTTTGGTAAAAAAACAAACCTTACCGTTTCAGGTCAACTAGAAGCAGAATTGGGGGCCTTGGCTCTTGGTGAAGTATATACTTTCGGACCTACATTTAGGGCCGAAAACTCAAATACATCGAGACATTTGTCCGAATTTTGGATGATAGAGCCAGAGGTAGCTTTCAACACTTTGGAAGATAATATGGACTTAGCTGAAGATTTTCTAAAATACTGCATTAAATATGCGCTTGATAACTGCAAGGATGATTTGGCCTTTTTAGACAAGCGATTAAGCGAAGAAGAAAAAAATCTTCCACAAGACCAACGTTCCGAGATGGCTCTAATAGAGCGCCTAAATTTCGTGGTTGAGAACGACTTTGAGCGCCTCACATACAGAGAAGCAATAGATATTTTAAAGAATTCAAAACCTAACAAAAAGAAAAAGTTTCAATATTTAATTGAAGGATTCGGAGCCGACTTACAATCGGAGCACGAACGCTTTTTAGTAGAAAAGAAATTTAAAAAGCCCGTTATTTTAACCGACTATCCTAAAGGAATAAAAGCTTTCTACATGAAGATGAATGAAGATGGCGAAACCGTTCGTGCAATGGATATATTATTTCCTGGAATTGGAGAAATAGTTGGTGGGTCTCAAAGAGAAGAAAACCTAGATATTCTAAAAGCTAGAATGGAAGAAATGGATGTAGACCAAGAGGAACTATGGTGGTATTTAGAAACTCGAGAGTTTGGAAGTTGTCCACATAGTGGTTTCGGACTTGGTTTCGAACGCTTAATTATGTTTGTTACCGGGATGAAGAATGTAAGAGATGTTATTCCATTCCCTAGGTTTCCTCAAAATGCTGACTTTTAATGCATGCAAAAACAAAGGCTAAAACAAGAGCAAAAACTCCAGCTTTCCCCTAGGCAGATTCAATTTTTGAATCTACTGCAAATTCCATTATCCTCTTTATCTAAAAGAATAGAATCCGAACTAGAAGAAAACCCTGCTTTAGAAGAAGCGGAAGAATCTACAGAAGAAGAGGTATATTATAAAAACAACTCTAATAATAATGAGGTAAACACAACTGTAGTTAAGGAAAGAGAAATCGGATTGCAAGATTATTTAAGCAGTCAGCTTTTCTTAGAAAGTTTATCTACAGAACAAGAAAAAATATGTTTGTTTATAATCGGATGCTTAGATGAAAACGGATTTCTTAGCCGAAGCCTTTTAGAAATAAGTGACGATATCCTATTCGAATACAATCAGAATATAGGCGAAACAGAATTGCTAGAGCAATTAAGGTGTATTCAATCTCTAGAGCCTACGGGAGTGGGAGCAAGAGATCTGAAAGAATGTCTTCTTCTTCAACTAGATCAAAAGAAAAAAACAGAAACTCAAGAGCTTGCTATAAAAGTATTAGAAGATCATTTTACTTCTTTTACTTCTAAAAACTTTGAAAGAATTTGCAAGCAACTTAACATTACAGAAAGCACGCTTAAATCGGTTTATAAGTTAGTGGCTAGCCTAAATCCAAAGCCAGGTGCTGCTTATTCTAATAAAGAAGAAAACACCAATTATATTACTCCAGACTTTTTACTTTCTACTAACAATAATGAATTTCTACTCTCTCTCAATCACATTGGAAATAGAAAAATAAAATCGAGCGATTATTACAAGAAAATGTTGGACGAGGTTAAGAAAAGTAAAGACAAAGATGCGGTCCAGTTTCTGACTCAAAAAATAGAAAATGCCGATTGGTTTACCAATGCTATTGTCCAAAGAGAACAAACTCTATTAAATACTATGAATTGCATTCTAGAAATTCAGTCTGAGTTTTTTAAAACTGGAGACGAGAAATTTCTAAAACCAATGAAACTACTTGATGTTGCCCAAAAAATAAAAATGGATATTTCTACTGTTTCTAGAGTAACAAATAGCAAGTATATTGAAACCCCATTCGGGATGTTTCTTCTCAAGGAATTCTTTTCTGAAGCATATCATAAAGAAGACGGAACAACTATTTCTACTAAGGTGATTAAAAGTAAATTAGTTGAAATTATCGAAAAGGAGGATAAAAAAAATCCGTTTACCGATGATCAATTATCGGAAAAACTAGACGAATTAGAATTTCATATTGCCAGGCGAACGGTATCTAAATACCGTCAACAACTTAAAATATCTAGTTCTAAACTAAGAAGGGAATTATAAAGCCAAATAAATGAAGTTAGCAAACATTATATCTATCATCGGTCACCCTATGTTTATGCCATTGTATGCTATAATAATCTTATTTCAGTTTAATCCATACATAAGCCAATCTCTAAATGAAAACGTACAGAACTTAGTTTATTTAATTGTAACACTTTTTACTATTGTTTTTCCTGTCTTAACAGCTGTATTATTGTTAAAATTCAATGTAATAAGCAGCCTTTATATGAAAAATGCTCAGGAAAGAAAGTGGCCCTTTACTTTAACCGTATTGTGGTACTATTTGTGCTTTGAGATATTATTAAAGCTTCAATTACCTAAAAGCATCTATCTAATGATAATAGGTGCAATTACAGTAGTTACTATTGCTTTAATAGTAACGTTAAAATGGAAGATAAGCGTCCATATGCTTGGCGTTGGTGGCTTGCTAGGAGCTTTGATAGGCATAAGTTATAGGTTTAGCCTAGACTGGTTATTAATCATTTTAGCAGTCACTTTAATATCAGGG